>JADMIO011197679.1_pt1 | contig 146455 bp, 139 predicted proteins | sample 8958161 | NCBI WGS metagenome assembly JADMIO01 (sample SAMN16585339, study PRJNA669376) | soil metagenome | isolation source: Crop rotation soil | place: USA: Cullars Rotation, Alabama | collected 2011 | reverse complement strand
GCCGCGACTTCAAGTCACGTGAATTCCAAGCTTCGGATCCCACTGTGCTGGAAATCGTCGCCGTGGAGGACGACGAGTTCCGCCAGGCCGAGTCGGACGGCGGCTACGCCAAGCCGATGAGCGAGGCCTACCAGGCCAAGCAGGCCGAGCTGATCTCCGAGCACATCCGCAAGCAGGACATCGTCGTCACCACCGCGCTGATCCCCGGCCGCCCCGCGCCCCGGCTGGTCAGCGCCGCCCAGGTCGCCAGCATGCGGCCAGGCTCGGTCGTGGTCGACATGGCCGTGGAGCAGGGCGGCAACGTCGAGGGCTCGCGCCTGGGCGAACGAGTGGCGACCCCCAACGGCGTCCTGGTCCTGGGCTACCCCAACCTGGCCGGACGGGTGGCCGCGGACGCGTCCTCGCTCTACGCGCGCAACCTGCTCGCCTTCCTCAAGCTGCTGATGGAGGCGCCCGACCCGAGCCAGGACGAGATCCTGAAGGCCGCCTGCGTGGCGCGCGGCGACGCCGTCCTGTTCGGCCAACGTTCAGCCGCCTGATCCTGGAGAACCAATGACCACCGGCTCCCTCGACCCGAACCTGATCGCCATCTTCCTGCTGGCCGGGTTTCTGGGCCTGCAACTGATCAAGCGGGTGTCCAGCCTGCTGCATTCGCCGCTCATGTCGTTGACCAACGCGATCGCCGCGGTCGCCGTGGTGGGCGCGATCCTGATCCTGGGCGAGAAGGACGCCAGTCCCCTGGCGAAGATCCTGGGCTTCGTCGCCGTGACCGCCGCGACGGTCAACCTCGTGTCCGGCTTCCTCATCACCGACCGGATGCTGAAGATGTTCAAGAAGGGGCCGCGCTCGTGAGCAACCCCATCGTCGAGGTCGCCTACCTGCTGTCGGCGGCCTGCTTCATCCTCTCGATCATGTGGATGAGCCACCCGTCGACCTCGCGCCGCGGCGTACGGGTGGGCGAGGCCGGCATGCTGCTGGCGATCGTCGGCACCCTGCTGCTGAAGCAGGTGGTCAACTACGAGATGATCGCCGCGGCCCTGTTGCTGGGCGCCGCGATCGGCGTGCCGCTGGCCTACCTGATGCCGATGACGGCGATCCCGCAGCGGACCGCCTTCAGCCACGCGCTGGGCGCGCTCGCCGTGGCGCTGATCGGGGTCGTCGAGATCGTCAAGATGGCCGAGCATGGCCTGGGCCTCGGGTTCAGCTCCGGCGCGCTGGTGTTCGAGATGCTGCTGGGCTTCCTCACCTGCACCGCGAGCCTGATCGCGTTCGGCAAGCTGCAGGAGATCCTGCCGACCCGGCCCATCGTCTTCCCCGGCCAGAAGGCGCTCAATCTGCTGGTGTTCGGCAGCGCCATCGCTTGCGGCGTCGTCCTGGCCATGCACCCGCAGTCGGGTCCGCTGCTCTGGGGCTTCGTCGCGCTCTCGCTGGTGTTCGGGATCCTGCTGGTGACGCCGATCGGCGGGGCGGACATGCCGACCGTGATCGCGCTCCTGAACTCCTATGCAGGCCTGGCGGCCAGCGCGATGGGGTTCGCCCTCAACAACAAGCTGCTGATCATCACCGGCGCCCTGGACGGCGCGTCCGGCCTGGTCCTGGCGATCATCATGTGCAAGGCGATGAACCGGTCCTTCACCAACGTCCTGTTCGGCGGCTTCGGACAGGTGGCGACCGAGACCGGCGCCGTGGAGGCGCGCAGCTATCGTTCGGCTTCCCAGGAGGACGCCGCGCTGATGCTCGAGAACTCGAGCTCGGTGGTGGTGATCCCAGGCTACGGGATGGCCGTGGCCCAGGCGCAGCACAAGGTCTCCGAGCTCTATCAGGCGCTGATGGGCAAGGGCGTCGACGTCCGCTTCGCGATCCACCCGGTCGCCGGCCGCATGCCTGGGCACATGAACGTCCTCCTGGCGGAGGCGAACATCCCCTACGAGAAGCTGATCGAGATGGACGAGATCAACGGCGACCTGCCGGCCACCGACGTGGCGCTGGTGATCGGGGCCAACGACGTCGTCAACCCCGCCGCCCGCGACGATCCCAAGAGCCCGATCGCCGGGATGCCGATCATCGAGGCGGACCGGGCCAAGACCGTGATGGTGGTCAAGCGCAGCATGAAGCCGGGCTTCGCCGGGATCGACAACGATCTCTACTACCTCGACAAGACTCAGATGCTGTTCGGCGACGCCAAGGAGTTCGTGGCCGGAATGGTGCGCGAACTGGCCGGCAGCAAGCACTGAGGCTTTTCCGATGAGCTGACCAGGGAAGCGGCGCGGGGGGCGGCAGCGGCCCTCGCGCCAATCCGAGAGGATGTCCAGGAAGAGCTGCCGGGGCCTCTGCGCCGAATTCGGCGGCGGCTGAGCCGCGCCGACCCGAGGCTTCTTGAACATCAGAAGTCGGCGGGCCGCGCCGCGCAGCCGGATTTGGCCGAAGCCTCGATCGCGGCGATCATCTGGTGACGGCGCACGGCGTCCTCGAAGCTGGGGCTGGGCGGACCGTCCTCGCGGATCGCCGTCGCCAGGCGCCGATAGACGCGCGCGATGTTTCCAACTTGCGCCCCCGGCGCCACGCCCTCGCTGTAGCTGTCCGGTACGGCGATCGGCGCAAGGGTGGTCTCGCCCGCTGTGGCGCCTTTGAGCTCGAGGTCGAGCAGCTGAGCGTGGCCGCCAGCGCCGGTGAGCTGCAGATCGCCGGCCGAGCCGGAGATCTCGACCAGCAGCCCTGGCCCGCGGGGCGCCCCGCCCCGGTAGTGCACGGAAATCGGGGCGCCGCTTTCCAGACGCCCTTGGATCAGCACCTGGTCGGGGCTGGTGAGCGGGATCTGTTCGCCCCTTTCCACGATCAGGGTCGCGCGGCGGGCGTTCGCCAGGATGGCCTGCACCTCCACCAACTCGCCCACGGCCTGGCACAATCCGTCGAGCGTATGACTTACCGGGATGGAGAGCATGGTGGCGCCGTTGCGGACATCGGCGCTGTAGGCGTTGGCCTCGTGCATGACCGCGCCCCAGTTCAGGCCGCTGCCGATGACGCTGACCGAGAGAACCTCGCCGACATATCCTTGCTGGATGAGGTGGCGCGCGTAGGCGAGGGCGGGCGAGAACCGCGCCTGGAGCCCGCAGACCGCCTTGAGCCCCTTGCGCTGCGCCATGGCCGACATCTGGCGCGCCTCCTCGAGCCCGTTCCCGAGCGGCCACTCGCAATAGACATGCTTGCCGGCGTCGAGCGCGGCGCAGACGAGATCGAAGTGGTGTGGCACCTTCACGGTCACCGCCACGAGGTCAACGCCTTCGCACCCGCACAGAGCCTCCGCGGAGGCGAATGCGTTCGCCACCCCGTATCGCGCGGCGGCGGCGTCGGCGCTCTCCTGCCGCGTCGTGCTCAGCGCCACGATCTCGAAATCCCGCTCGAGCGACCTCAGAGCGGGGATATGGGCGATCGCGGCCCAGCTCCGGTCCGGTTGGACCCCGATCAGACCAACGCCGATCTTTCGCATGGAAGGTGATCTCCGTGTTGGGTGGAGCGTGAAGCGCGCCTGAGCCGGACGTTGGTCTCAGGCGCGCTTCGCAGCAAGGCCCGCGGCGCCCTGCCGTCGCCTTGCCGAAATGGCATTGGCACGACCTATTGACACATGACTGCCATCCACTAGCGTGCAGCTCGATAACGCGTGAGAGCAGCGAGCTGACCACGCCTCAAAAAAAGCGTCCCGGCGCACGGGGCCCGTTGGAAACGCTGAGGGGATTTGCAGATGAACACCGATCCGAAGCCGCAAGCCATTCGTGTCCGCGGCCTGCTGGCCTCCAGCGCGGCCGCCGCCTTGATGCTTGCAGGCGTCCAGGCCCATGCCGCTCCGGCGACCGCGCCCCAAGCTGCGGCGCTCGAGGAAGTCGTCGTCACCGCCCGCCGCACTGATGAGAGCCTTCAGAAGGTCCCGGTCGCGGTCTCCGTCGTTTCCGCGGCGAACATCGAGCGGAAAGGCAGCTTCGAGCCCCAGGACCTTTCGGCGCTCGCCACCGGTCTGTCCGTCGTCGCCTCCATCGGCGACCGCTCGAACGTGACCTACAGCATTCGCGGGCAGAACCAGGCTTTCAGCACGCTCTTTCCGGCGGTCATCACCTATTTCAACGAAGTTCCGGTGACGCACCTTGCGACCGGCAACTTCTTCGACCTGGAGAACATCCAGGTTCTGCGCGGGCCCCAGGGCGTGCTCTTCGGCCGGGTCACCGACGGCGGGAACGTCATGTTGACGCCCAAACATCCGACCGATCAGTTCGAAGGCTATATTCAAGGCAAGGTCGGCGATTATCGTCTCAGCAACGTCGACGGCGCGATCAACCTGCCCATCGTCCCCGACAAGCTGCTGGTGCGCGCGGCCTTCGAAGTCGATCACCGGCGCGGCTTCACGACGAACGACTTCAACGGGCAGAAGTTGGATGACGTCGCCTCCGAGGCGTACCGCGTCGGTGTAACCTTCCGGCCGGTCGACTGGCTCGACAACTATACGGTGCTATCTTTCCAGCATATCCACAACCACGGCACGGCGACAGTGTTCGCCGGCCTGAACGCGGCCGCGGTCGGCGCGACGGCGGCCGGCGTCCTGGGCATCTTCCCCGGGGTGTACGGGATCAATGCCGCCGGCCAGGTGCTTCCGTTCGCGCCGGGCCTCACCCCGGCCACGGCCTCCAACTATGTCGTCAGCCTGCAGACCCAGCTGGCGGCCCAGCAGGCGCGTGGCCCGCGGCACATCTATTCGACCAACCCAAGCTTCGACCGCCAGGACAACATCTACGCGGTCAACGCCACCACGATCGACCTGACCCCCGATATCCAGCTCAAGAACATCGTCGGCTACACTCGCAGCAAAAAGACGGGGGCGCAGAACTTCACCGGCGACAACAGTTCTCTCGTGTTGACCTGCGCTTCGGCCTGCCTGAGCGTCGCCGGCTCCGGTTCCGGCATGCCGGTCTTTTCCCAGGAGCAGTACAGCGAGGAGATCCGGCTCGCCGGCAAGTCCTTCGACCACAAGCTGACCTGGTCGCTTGGTGGGTATGCAGACGAACAGAAGCCGGGCCAGGCCTTCCAGGGCGACACGATCAGCGTCGGCATTCTGCATCGGACCAATGTCCAGTACAGCACGACATGGAGCAAGGCTGCGTTCGCCTATGCTGAATATGACGCCTCGGACTTTGTCCGGGGCCTCAAGTTCAACGGCGGATTCCGTTACACCGAGGACAAGGTCAAATCGAGCACGGCGACCTATATCGCCCCGATCCCCGCGCCGGCCGCGCAGCCCACCCTGGCGGCGGTCCTGCAGTTCGGCCTCGGATTGCCTGCGGCGACAGCGGCCGCGCTTGCGAACGGCACCGTCAACCTGCCGATTCCGTTCGGGCAGTGCGTGACGCTGGCGACGCCCAGCCTGTTCGGGCCGTTCACCTGTCGCTCCTACACCGGCAAGTCGGTCGCGCGCACCTGGACGGCTGGCGCCTCCTACGAACTCGAGTCCGGCCAACTGTTCTACCTGAAGGGCAGCCGCGGCTACCGCCCGGGCGGGGTCAACGGCTCTTCGCCTCCCGACCTGTCGCCGCTCTACAGCCCGGAATTCGACACCTCTATCGAAGCGGGGGTGAAGGCGGACTGGAACTTCAACGGCGTTCTCGCGCGGACCAACCTGGCCCTGTTCCATGACAAGTACAGCAACATTCAGAAGGGCGTGGTGCTGCCGGGGCCGGTGCCGCTGCAAGTCGTCCGCAACGTGGCGAAGGCGACGATCCAGGGCGTGGAATTCGAAGGCACTTTGCGGCCGACCCGCAACCTGACCTTCGGGGTCAACTACGCCTACACGGACGCGCACTTCAAGCATCAGGATCCGTTTGACGCCACGAAGAACCCCTGCGATCCGACGGCCCTCACGATCATCGGCTTCTGCACCGACAACCGCCTGGCCTTTACGCCGCGGCATCAGATTTCGCTGGATGTCGACTATCGCCTGCCCGTCGACGAGAGCCTGGGCCAGATGCACGTGTCTGGCCGCTATTACTACCAGTCCAGCACGGCGCTGTCGGACACGAGTGCGCTCAATCCGGCGTCGATCGAGCCGGGCTATGGCACGCTCGACCTGAATGCGAGCTGGACCAATGTCTACGGCAGGCCGATCGATGTGAACCTGTTTGTCACCAACGTGACCGACAAGCTCTACCGGACGGGCAACGACAACCTGCTGCAACGGTCGTCTGTCGGCGCGCTCGCGAACATCTACGCCCCGCCGCGGATGTTCGGCATCGGCGCCAAGTACCGTTTCGGCGGCGCGTCCTAAACGGCTGCAGCGAGGCTGCTCGCGTTCTGAGCAGCCTCGTCCAGGCGGCGGAGGGCGCCCCTATATCTTTCGTCCAGGTTTCTTGGTCACGGCGGGTTTAGAAAACATATCGGAAATGAGCGCCAAACACTTCGGCAATGTGCTTTCATCATAGCCGCGCTTTGAACTGATCGCATGCGAAATGCCAACTCTGGAAATTTCGAGAACGGTCGAAACAAGTAGTTCCGGCAGCAAGTCATCCTCTTTCATCCCAAGCCGCGCCGCGACCTCGGGCACCAAAGCTCGCACCAGTTCAAGTCTGAACTCGCCAGCACGGGGGGCGCCCGGAGAACTTGCAGCCTTGATCCAATTGCGGGAGCGCTCGTTGTCCTGTGCATGCGTGCGAGCAACGTCCATCAGCGCCTGGGTGATCGCCTCTAACGGCGCCTCGTCCTTCGGCCTGCGCTCGAGCGCCTCGCGAAGAAATCGCATGTGATCTTCGTGAGCGACATTCAGCAACGCTTCCTTGGTCGCGAAGTATCGAAAGAATGTCCGCGTGGAGATATCGGCTTCCCGGGCTATTTCCTCGATGCTTACCTCGGAGTAGGGGCGATCAGCCAGGAGCCTCAAGCCTGTCAACTCGATGTGGCGCGCCAATCGCGCCTTGCGGCGTTCGACGGTCGACGGTGAGGCCGAATTCGTTGGAGGCTTGGACTCCATGGGCTTGGTTTGATCCTCCATTTGTCATTCATGCGCCGAGTTGACACTCTACTGCCATTCGGGCAGTTTTCGAGCGCATTTTGCGGCTGCCGCGGCAGCGGCGCAATCCAACCCTCCTGCGATGGCGTCGGCCTGCCTTTCGATGGCTCACGGGCGAGGGATCTACCTGCAGGGAGCGTAGACAGTTGCCAGTCGCCATGACCTCGAATGGACCGGTGCGCGGGTTGGTCGATCGCGGCGTGCTCGTATTCAAGGGCGTCCGCTACGGGGCGCCGACCGGCGGCTCGAACCGCTTTCTACCGCCTCAGCTCCCGCAGCCGTGGACGATAATCCAAGACGCCACGTCCTACGGCGCCTCGGCTGTCCAGGGCTCCATGGGGCCCAGTATTCCCACTGGCCAGGGCAGCCGCATGGCGGAGATATTTCCCGATGGCGGTGCGCAGAAGGCCACCAGCGAGGACTGCCTTTTCCTCAATGTCTGGACGCCCGGGCTGGAGGACGACGGCGCACGCCCGATCATGGTTTGGCTGCATGGCGGCGGTTTCGCGATCGGCTCGGGCGCTTCGCCGACCTACGACGGCCGGCCGCTCGCGAGCGACGGCGATGTGGTGGTGGTGACGCTCAATCATCGCCTGGGCGCCTTGGGTTACGCACAACTCGGTGCGCTGCTGGGGCCGGAATATGCATCCTCGGGTGAAGCGGGCATGCTGGATATCGTCGCCGCTCTCAAATGGGTGCGCGACAACGCGACCACTTTCGGCGGTGACCCTGGAAACGTCACGATCTTCGGCGAGTCTGGCGGAGGGCTGAAGGTCAGTATCCTTCTCGCGATGCCCGCGGCCAAAGGCCTGTTCCACCGCGCGATCATTCAAAGCGGTCCCGGCCTGCAGATGATCGAGCGCGCCGACGCCGAAGAACTCGCTCTCGCCCTGCTCGACGAACTGAAGATAAACTCCGATGAGCCGCGCAAGCTGCTTGACGTCGCACCCGACGAACTGATGGCCGCCGCCGCCAGGGCGTCGGCCAAACAAGTCGCGCCGCGTGGCGGCTTCGCGGTGCTGGGGGGCTTCCAGCCGGTGGTTGATGGTGTTGCGCTCCCAAGGCATCCCTTCGATCCTGATGCGCCGGCGATCTCGATCGACATCCCCATCGTGGTGGGAACGACGAGCACAGAGACAACACTCTTCCTGATGGCTGATCCCGAGTTCGGGAAATTCTCGGAAGCGTCCATCCGACACCGCCTGCAGGTCATGCTCGGTGAAAGGGCGGATGAAGCATTTGCTCTTTACCGGCGCTTGTATCCACAAGCGGATCTGACGGAACTCCTGGCGCGGATCACCACCGAGGCGGGCTGGAGGGCTCCCAGCATCAAACTCGCGGAGCGAAAACTAGCGCAGCAAGGCGCGCCGGTCTGGATGTACCAGCTGGATTGGAACACGCCTGTGTTGGACGGATTGCTGAACGCGCCGCATGCGCTTGATTTGCCGCTGGTGTTCAACACCACGGACGAAACGCCGGGCATGGTAGGAAGCGGCCCTGAGCCGAAGGTCGTCGCGGCTCAAATGAGCGCCACGTGGCTTGCCTTCGCCCGCCACGGAGATCCGAACAATGCAAGCATTCCAGCTTGGCGGCCTTACAGCCTCGATAAGCGCTCGGTGATGTTTTTCGACGTCGTAAGCCATGTCGAGAACGACCCGGCTGCAGATGGTCGAGCATTCTGGCCCTAGTGTCAGATGGAATTCATCTTCGGAGTCTTGGAGCGCGTCCGGCGGCGAAACCGGCTTCCACTTTCGCCTGACGCGCTCTAGCCGGCCAGCGGGTATCGTACGACCGGTGGCGGGCTACGTCGCCGCGTAGATCATGATCCCGGTCGCCACGGAGAGGTTCAGGCTGTCGGCGCGGCCGCGCATGGGGATCTTCACCGCCAGGTCGCAGAGGGCGGTCATGTCCGGCGGCAGGCCTTGCTGTTCGTTGCCCATCAGGATCAGCGCGGGTTTGCGGTAATCCGCCTGGCGGTGATCGACGGCGGCGGACAGCAGCGTCCCCACGACCGAGCCCGGCCAGGCCCCGCGCCAGGCGGCGAACTCCTCCTCCGTCGCTTTCGTCAGCGGGACGGCGAAGATCGAGCCCATGGTCGCCCGCACGGCCTCCACCGAGAAGGGGTCGCAGCACTCGCCCACCAGGATCACCCCGCCCAGGCCCGCCGCGTCGGCCGTGCGCACGATGGTCCCAAGGTTGCCGGGGTCGCGGACGCGGTGCAGGGCGACCCAGCAAGGCGCCTGGGCCGGATCGATGCCGGTGAGCGGCCGGAACGTCTGGGCGAAGACGCCGACCACCGCCTGCGGATTGTCCCGCCGGGAGACCTTGGCCAGGATGTCGTGGGTGACCTCGATCACCTCGCCGCCGGCCGCGGCGGTCGCCTGGACGGCTTTCTTCAGCAGCGGATGGTCGGCGCCATCTTGGCCGTAGAGCAGGATCTTCGGCGCGTGGCCAAGCTCGACCCCTTCGGTGACGTTCTTCAGGCCCTCGGCCACGAAGAGGCCGGTCTCGTCGCGTTCCTTGCGCAGGTGCAGCGCGCGCACGGCCTTCACCGTCGCGTTCGACAGCGAGGTCACCGTCCGCGCGTTCACGCCGACCACCGGGCGTAGAAGCTCATGCCGACCTGGCGATCGCCGGCCTCCTCGGTCAGCGCCAGCTCGCCCCATTCGATGGTCCCGGCGCGGCCGGAGAGCTTCTCCGCCAGCAGCCCGGAGAGCGCCGCCCCGGAGATCCGCTCGGCATAGGCGTTCAGCACCAGGAAGGCGGCGTTCTCCGAGAGCAGCTCGGCGCAAAGCCCGGCCAGTTCCGGCAGGTCCTCGAACAGGCGCCAGACCTCGCCGCCGGGCCCGCGACCGTACTTCGGCGGGTCGAGGATGATGCCATCGTATCGCGAGCCGCGGCGAACCTCCCGCTGGACGTATTTGCGGGCGTCCTCCGTGATCCAGCGGATCGGCCGCTCGCCCAGGCCGGAGAGTTCTGCGTTCTCGCGCGCCCAGGCGACGGCCTTCTTCGAGGCGTCCACATGGGTGACGGCTGCGCCGGCCGCGGCCATCACCAGGCTGGCGACGCCAGTGTAGCCGAACAGGTTTAGCACTCTGGGCTGGGGCCCTGCTCTTTGGTCGCGATGGGCGCGGACCCGTGCGTCCAGCCAGGCCCAGTTGGCCGCCTGTTCCGGAAAGAACGCCAGATGGCGGAAGGCGGTGAACCGGCCCTGGAACTTCACCGCGCCCCAGGCGAGCGGCCAGGCCTCGCGGGCGACCTCGCGAAAGCGCCAGCGGCCGGCGTCCTCCTCGTCGGAGGGGTCGAAAACGGCGTCGGCCGCCTCCCAGGCTTCGGCGGGCAGGCGCGGGGCCCACAGGCATTGCGGCTCGGGCCGTACGACCCGATAGGGGCCGTACCGCTCCAGCTTGCGGCCGTAGCCGCTGTCCAGCAGGGCGTAGTCGGCCCAGCCTTGCGTGCGCATCACGCCAGGCGTTGCGGCCACCTCGGGGTTGCGAACGCTCATAGGCGCGCGGCTTACGCGCTTGGCGCCGGCCACGTCCAGCCTTCGGGCCTGATCGTCGACTGAGCTCAGCTCCCCGCCGCTTCCGCCGTTGGGGCGACCGTGGCGACGGAAGCGGGGTAGCTGTAGGCGCCGCGGGCCAGGTCGGCGGTCAGGCTGATCGGCGCGGCGCCTCCATTCAGCTTGGCGCGGTAGACCTGCACGCCCTCCATCACCCGCATCACGTAGTTGCGGGTCTCGGAGAAGGGGATGCACTCGATGAAGTCGATCGGATCGGTTCCGCTGGAGCGCGGGTCGCCGCAGTAGGAGGACCAGGCCGTCGGCCGTCCGGGGCCGGCGTTATAGCCCGCCACCGCCATCACGTAGGAGCCGGAGAACTGGCTGACCAGTTGGCCCAGGAAGCTCGAGCCCAGGCGCATGTTGTAGTCGGGATCGTCGAGGCGGGCCGGGGAGTAGTCCAGCCCGTTGCGGCGGGCGACGATCGCCGCGGTCGCCGGCATCAGTTGCATCATGCCGCGCGCGCCGACGCCCGATCGAACCAGGGGATCGAAGCCGCTCTCCTGGCGGGTGATGGCCAGCACCAGCGCAGGTTCCGGCCCGCCCACGACCTGGGGCGGGGTGCGATAGGGATAGGCCCGATCCGGCAGGATGAAGCCGCGCTGGGCCGCGCCCCTGGCGACCTTCATCGAGGTGTCCTGGTCGCCGTATCCGCGCACCAGGTCGATCAGCATGGCCTCTTCGGAGGCGGTGGGGAGGACGTCGTCCAGCGCCAACACGAAGCTGCGGAAGAGATCGCGCTGGCCTTCGTCGTGCAGCAGGCGCGCGCCCTGGACCAGATCGCTTGCCTCGAATCGGGCGCGGTCGCCGCGCGAGATGTCGGGATCCTCGCCCAGCACCAGCTTCTGGCCGATCTTCTCCGCCGAGAGCTGGCCGTAGAAGGTCGTCACGTGCCGCGCGCCGGCGGCGTAGAATCCCTCCGCGCCGGAGCGATCGCCGCGGGCCTCGGCCGCACGACCCTGCCAGTAGAGGGCGCGGGCGCGGGTGATGGGCGAGGCGCCGACCCGATCGATGACGGCGAAGTGCTGCGCCGCCCGCTTCGGGTCTTTCAGGCGGGTCAGCGCGATCCACCCGGCGTAGAACTCCGCCTCGGCGGCCTGAGGGCCGTTGCTGAAGCCGCAATCGGCCGCCGCCGCATAGGCGGCCTTGAAATCGCCCTGCTTGAGGGCGGCCAGCACCATCTGCCGACGCTCCTCCCAGACCCTGTCCGCCTGATCGGGCGTATAGGTCTGCTTGGGGAAGTAGGGCAGTTGGGCGACGGCAAGCTCGGTGAGGTTATGCCGGCGCAGATAGGCGGCGCGCTCAAAGGCGACGCCCGGGCTCATGGCGACGCTGGGCGGCAGCGCATTGGCCAGGGTGTTGGCGTCGGCGCTGTTGGCCCGGAAAGCCATCCGGGCGTAGGCGGCCTGCTGCTGGTCGCCCGGGATCAGGGCCACCATGTCGCGCGCGGCCGGCCCCTGGGAGCCGTAGAGCAGGATGTCGGCGCGGGCGGCGTGGTCCTCGACGGTCAGGACGTCGCCGAACCGGGCCAGCATCACGCGCTGGACGTCGGCCTCGAAGCTCCGCGTGCGCCACCAGCGCCGGATCAGTTCGGCGGCCTGGCTGGATTGGCCAAGCTGGCGGTAGGCGGCGGCCAGCGCCATGGCGCCTTGGGCGGTGGTGGGCTCCTGGCCGTCGAACCAGCCGACGATCTGCCGCGGGCTCTGGCCGGAGGCTTCGATCAGCCTTTCGGCCGCGGCCTGGCGCCGGCCGGGGCGCGGCCAGGCCATCAGCTCGCGCCGGGCCTGGTCGGCTTCGAAGAAGCTGAGCGATTCGCCGTTGCTGTCGACCAGCACCCAGGTCGCGGTCTTGCGGGCGGCGCGGTCGCTGATCGCCGCGATCGCCGCGCGCGCCCCGTTCACGTCGCCCCGGCGCGCCGATTCGATCGCCTGGCGGAAGTTGGCGAAGTCCATGGGCGAAAGCGGCTGGCGAACGGTCTGCTGGGTGGCGTCCACGGGCGCATCGTCCTGCGCCTGGGCCGCATCGCGCCGCAGGATGTCGCCGATCGCGTCCATCTGCTGGGCGCGGGCGACCGCGGTCGTCAGGAGGACCGCACCGGCCAGAAGCAACGCTTTGCGGATTTTGGCGTGCAACTCGGGTCCCCTGGCGACCCGCCTCGCATACGGACGTTGCGGGCGAGACTCACCATCCATATTGTCGCGGCAATTCTGAACGCCGCTTCAACAAGCGCCTATTCACGGCTTTTTGCACACCATGTCCCAGTCACTCTTCAACGGCGTCTTTCCGGCGCTCGTGACGCCGTTCCGCAACGGCGCTGTCGACGAGGACGCCTTCGTGGCCCTCGTCGAGCGCCAGATCGTCGGCGGCGTCAGCGGCCTGGTGCCAGTCGGCACCACCGGCGAGACGGCCACGCTGTCGCACGACGAGCATCGCCGGGTCGTCGAGCTCTGCGTCGCCACCGCCGGCGGCCGCGTGCCGGTGATCGCCGGCGCCGGGTCGAACTCCACGGAAGAAGCCATCGAGCTGGTGCGTCACGCCAAGACGATCGGCGCGGATGGCGCCCTGGTCGTCACGCCCTACTACAACCGCCCCAGCCAGGAGGGACTCTACGCCCACTACGCGGCGATCAACGAGGCGGTGCAGCTGCCGGTGCTGGTCTACAACGTGCCCGCCCGCACCAGCGTCGACATTTCCAACGAGGTGCTGGAGCGGCTGTCGAGGCTGCCCAACATCGTCGGGATCAAGGACGCCACCGGCGACCTGCCGCGCGCCAGCTTCCAGCGGCTGATGTGCGGCGAGGACTGGGTGATGCTCTCCGGCGACGACCCGAGCGCGCTGGGCTACATGGCCCACGGCGGCCACGGCTGCATTTCGGTCACGGCCAACGTCGCGCCCGAACAGACTGCCGCTTTCTACCAGGCGGCGCTTTCCGGCGACTGGGCGGGCGCGCTTTATCGGCAGGATCAGCTGGTCCGGCTGCATCGGGCGCTGTTCACCGACGCGTCGCCCGGGCCTACCAAGTTCGCCCTCGCCCACCTCGGCCTCTGCACCGAGGATGTCCGCCTGCCGATCGTGCCGCCTTCGGAGGCCTCGCGGGCCGAAGTCGTAGCGGCGATGCGGGACGCGGGCGTGATTTAGATTCGTCCGCGAATCGCTCGAGCCGCACGAACACGTTCGTCTAGGAGCCAGGAAAATCGGGAAAAACGCGAAAGCTCACCGGCCGCGCCGCAGGTTTGGAATGCGCGCCGTGGGCGCGCTATAAGGCCGGGCTCCGCCGCCGAGCGTTCATGTGGTTCGTGTGGTCCGTGGACGAATGACCTTCGTGTTTTCTCGTGATTTTCGTGGTTCCAAATGGCCGGCAATCTGATCGCTGAGAACCGCCGGGCGCGGTTCGACTATTTCCTGGAGCAAACTTTCGAGGCGGGGCTCTCGCTCACCGGCTCGGAGGTGAAATCCCTGCGCAACGGCCGCGCCAACATCGCCGAGAGCTATGCCGCGGTTGAGGGCGACCAGATCATGCTGGTGAACGCCGACATCCCGCCCTACGCCCAGGCCAATCGCTTCAACCATGAGCCGCGGCGGCCGCGGAAACTGCTCCTGCACCGCAAGGAGATCGAGCGGTTGATCGGGGCGGTGCAGCGGGATGGACGCACCCTGGTGCCGACCAAGCTTTACTGGAACGACAAGGGCATGGCGAAGCTCGAAATCGCGCTCGCCAAGGGCAAGAAGGCCCACGACAAGCGTGAAGCCGCGGCCGAGCGCGACTGGCAACGCGACAAGGCCCGGCTGATGAAGGACCACGGCTAGACCCTTCCCGGGTCAGGTGGAATCACCTGGCGAGGACCCCGCTAGATCAGCGCTTTCGCCCGCTCGAATACGGCCTCGAACATCGCCGGCGTCAGCCGGCCGGTGTTCGTGTTGAGGCGCGAGCAGTGGTAGCTGTTCAGCACGGTGTAGGGGCCGGCCTGGAACTCCGATCCGTGACCGGCCACGCCCGCCGAAGCCTTCAGGCCGAGCGCGCGCAGGACGTTGCGGCGGGAGACGTCGCCCAGGGTGACGATCACCTTCAGGCGGGGCAGGGCGGCGATGCGGGCGGCGAGAAAGCGGCGGCACGTCGCCTCTTCGCTGGTTTCGGGCTTGTTGCCGGGCGGGGCGCAGCGCACGGCGTTGCTGATCATGCAGTCGACCAGCTCCAGCCCGTCGTCCGGACGGGCTTCATAGCGGCCGCGGGCGAAGCCGAGCTTCAGCAGGGTCTCATAGAGCAGCACCCCGGCATGATCGCCGGTGAAGGGCCGGCCCGTGCGGTTGGCGCCGCCGCGCCCGGGCGCCAGGCCGACGATCAGCAGGCGGGCGTTCGGATCGCCGAACGAGGGCGCCGGGCCGTTGAACCAGTCGGGCTGGGCCGCGCGGTTGGCGTCGCGATAGGCCACGAGCCTGGGACAGAGCGGGCAGTCGCGGCCGGGCTCCGCCGCCGCCGTCACGGCCAGCTCAGGCTTCGGCATCGACGTCGGGGGAGGCCGCCTCGGGCGCGCGGTTCTGGGGGTCGCTCACGAATCTCGGAAACCGACCCGGCCGGCCGATGATGTCGGCGAGGTCGGCAAGGTCCACGAAATCGTCGGCCTGGCGCCGCAGCTCATCGGAAACCATCGGCGGTTGGGACTTCACGCTGGAGACTACGGTCACTCGCGCGCCGCGCCGTTGAACCGCTTGCAGCAGGCAACGGAAGTCGCCGTCGCCGGAGAACAGCACCAGGTGATCGGTCCCGGCCTGAGCCATCTCCATCATGTCAACGGCGATTTCCACGTCCATGTCGCCGCGCCAGCGCCGCCGGCCCTGGCTGTCGGTGAACTCCCGGGCGGCCTTTGTGACCAGTTTGTAGCCGTTGTAATCCAGCCAGTCGACGAGCGGTCGGATGGGCGAATATTCCTGATCGTCCACCAGCGCGGTGTAGTAGAAGGCGCGCACCAGGACGCCCCGTTTTCGGAACTCGTCCAGCAGCTTGCGGTAGTCGATGTCGAAGCCCAGCGCCTTGGACGTCGAGTAGAGATTTGCGCCATCGATGAACAGCGCCAGCCGATCCGTAGGGTAGAAGGTCATTCGGTCGAAACTTCCAATTCCCGGCGACGTAAGCCGCGACGACATCCTCGTCGTGGCCCTCGGCAGCAATGTGGCCGGGGAATTCGCCTCGTCGGAAGAGCTTCTCGAGGCGGCCCTGGCGCGCTTCCCCGAGGCAGGTCTGCGCGTGCTGAAACGGTCAAGCTGGTGGCGTTCGACCGCCTGGCCTGACCCTCAGGCGCCTGAGTACCGCAATGGTGTCGCACTTGTCGAGGCGCAGGGCGGCCCGGCCGCCGCCCTGGAAGCGCTTTTGTCCATAGAATCAGTCTTCAAGCGGCGGCGCGGGTCTAGGAACGCGCCCCGCACCCTGGATCTCGATCTGATCGCCTACGGAGACAATGTCCTGGACCTCCCAGGGCTGATCCTGCCGCATCCGCGGGCGCATGAGCGGCGCTTCGTGATGGGACCGCTGGCGGAGATCGCGCCGGGCTGGCGCCATCCGGTCAGCGGCCGGACCGCAGAAGAACTTGCCGCCGAGGCGACCGTGGGAATCGACGCGCGACCGGCGGTCTGAGCGGTTGCGACCTTTGCGGCGTTGCGCTGCGGCGCCAGAACTTCTATCTTTCTTTGTTCTATCTCCCGCCTGAGGACTCCATGGCTCGCGTCACCGTCGAAGATTGCATCGAGAAGGTTCCCAACCGCTTCAGCCTCGTGCTGCTGGCGGCTCACCGCGCCCGCGCCATTTCGGCGGGGTCGCAGATCCTGGTCGATCGCGACAACGACAAGAACCCGGTGGTGTCGCTGCGCGAGATCGCCGACGACGTCGTCGACGCCGAGGAGCTGCGCGAAAATCTGATCGGCACCCTGCAACGGGTCGACGAGCGCTCGGAAGCCGAGGAAGAGGCTGAAACCCTCGCCCTGCTGGCCGATCCGACCCACATGCAGATGAGCGAGCTCGAGCTGGTTCGCGCCCTGCAGAGCGACCGCGACGGCGGCCAGGAGGAGCGGTACTGAGCCCCAAAGGCGCAGACCCTCTCACTGTCGAGGCGGCCAAGCCGGCCGCCACGCTGAAGGACGCCCCCCCGGCGGAGCCCGCGCCGGGCCCCGCCGCCCCGGCGTCCAAGCCAAATCCTGTGGCGGCCACGGCCCGTCTCGCGGCGCCGAAGCGATTGCGCTTTCTTCGACAGTTCGAGCTGATCGAGAAGGTCCGCTCCTACGACCCCACCGCCGACGAGGCGCTGCTGAACCGCGCCTATGTCTACGCCATGCGGATGCACGGCGCTCAGACCCGCGCCTCGGGCGATCCCTATTTCGCCCACCCCATCGAAGTGGCCGGGATCCTCACCGACTACCGCCTCGACACATCGACCATTGTCACCGCCCTGCTGCACGACGTGATCGAGGACACGCCGGTCACCCGCAAGGAGATCGACGAGCTCTTCGGGCCTGAGATCGGCGAACTGGTGGAGGGGGTGACCAAGCTCTCCAAGCTGGAGCTTTCCTCCGAGCACCTGCGCCAGGCGGAAAACCTTCGGAAGTTCATCCTGGCGATCAGCCGGGACGTGCGCGTGCTTCTGGTGAAGCTGGCCGACCGGCTGCACAACATGCGCACGCTCCAATACATCAAGAGCCCGGCGAAGCGGGAACGGATCGCCCGCGAGACGCTGGACATCTACGCCCCGCTGGCCCGCTCGATCGGCGTGCACCGTATCTGCACCGAGCTGGAAGAGCTGGCCTTCGAGCACCTCAATCCGGTGGCCAGAGACGCCATCTACCGGCGCCTGGACACCCTGCGGCACGACCAGGGCGGGGCGGTGTCGCTGGTCTCCGGCGAAATCGCCAACAAGCTGGTAACGGCGGGGATTCCGGCGCGGGTCTTCGGGCGCGAGAAGCATCCCTATTCGATCTGGCGCAAGCTGCAGCGCAAATCGATCGGCTTCTCCCAGCTTTCCGACATCTACGCCTTCCGGGTCATCGTCGACACGGAGGACGACTGCTACCGCGCGCTGGGCGTCATTCACCGCGCGTGGCCCAGCGTGCCGGAGCGGTTCAAGGACTTCATCTCCACGCCCAAGCGCAACAACTACCGCTCGCTCCACACCACGGTGGTGGGCCCCAAGGGCATGCGGATCGAGATGCAGATCCGTACCGAGAACATGGACCTGGTCGCCGAGGAGGGGGTCGCCGCCCACTGGCGCTACAAGGACAAGTCCTACGGCTTCGACGCCGAGCATCAAAAGGCCGCCGGCGGGCGCGACCCGCTGGTCAACCTGCGCCACCTGGTCCAGCTGCTGGAGCACGGCGGCGACGCCGAGGAGTTGGTGGAGCACGCCAAGCTCGAGATGTTCCTCGACCAGGTCTTCGTCTTCACGCCGAAGGGCCAGCTGGTCAGCCTGCCGAGCGGCGCCATGCCGTTGGATTTCGCCTACGCCGTGCACACCAACATCGGCGACACCACGATCGGGGTGAAGATCAACGGCGAGCTGAAGCCGCTGCGCACCGCGCTGCAGAACGGCGACGTGGTCGAGGTGATCCGGGGCGGCAAGCCCGTGGTGCCGCCGGACTGGCGCTCGCTGGCGGTGACCGGCCGCGCCCGCTCGGCCATACGCCGCCACATCCGCCAGACCGAGAAGGAAGAGTTCACCCGTCTCGGTCGGGTCACCGTTGAGCAGGCCTTCGACGCCGCCGGCAAGGCGCTGAAGACCGTCTCGCTCCGGCCCGCCCTCGACCGGTTCGCGGTCGCCGGCGAGGAGGAGCTGTTCGAGACTGTCGGCCGGGGACGGATTTCCCCGCCGCAGGTGCTGGACGCCATCTTCCCCGGCCTGAAGACCGCCGAGCGCGAGGCGGCGTCGGCCCGCCGCAAGATCGAGGACGGCAAGGGCGCGCGGCTCTATGTGCGCGGCAGCGGGCTGACGACCGGCGTCAGCATCCACTTCGGCGAATGTTGCTCCCCGGTGCCGGGCGACCGCATCGTCGGCATCCTGGAAGGCGACGGCCGCGGGTTGACCGTCCACACCATCGACTGCGAGCGGCTGGCCGAATACGAGGAGCGCGAGGAGCTCTGGCGCGACCTGCAGTGGACGCCCGAGGCCGAACGCAACGCCATCGCCCGCGCCCGCGTCACCGCCACCATTCGCAATGCGCCCGGCGTCCTGGGCGAAGCCTGCACTGTCATCGGCGAGGCCGGCGGCAATATCGTCGGCCTGAAGATGCACCACCGGCAGGCCGACTTCTTCGACGTCGACTTCGACCTGGAAATCAACGACGCCCGCCACCTGACCCACATCGCCGCGGCGCTCCGGGCCAATCCCAGCGTGGAGACGGTGGACCGGACGAAGGCGTGAGCCTTGGGCAAGGTCCGGACGCTGAAGGACCGAACGCCCGTTGACCGCGCCCGGGCGCTTCGGCGCGATGACACCCACGCCGAGGCCCGGCTGTGGTCGTGGCTCCGCAATCGAGGCCTGGGAGGCTGGCGCTGGAAGCGGCTGGTCCCGCGCGGGTCCTACATCGTGGATTTCTACTGCGCCGACGCTCGGCTGGTGGTGGAACTGGACGGCGGCCAGCACGCCGAACAGGTCGGGTACGACGCGCGCCGCACCGCCTACCTCGAAACTCTAGGACTGCGGGTCCTGCGCTTCTGGAACAGCGATTGTGCTCACGAACTGCGATGGCGTCTGTCTTGCCATCCTCAACGCCTGCGAAGGTCGAAGAGTGCTAAGCCCTCTCCCCGCCTGCGGGGAGAGGGTTGGGTGAGGGGCGGCGCGGCGAGTGGGCTGGTGCGAAGGTGCAGCCAGCATCCACTCGCCCTACCGCTGCAATGCCGAAAGGCCCGAGCCACCCCTCACCCAACCCTCTCCCCACGGCGTGGGGAGAGGGCTTGTCGGCGAACTCTTTCGTCCGCAGCCATTCCGGACTATCTCGCAACCATGAACACTGAAGACGTGCTGAACGAGTTCCGGGGCGCAGGTGCGCTGCGCGAGGGGCATTTCATCCTGTCGTCGGGACTGCACTCGGGTGTCTTCCTGCAGAAGAACCTGGTGTTCCAGTATGCCGATCGGACCGAGCGGCTGTGCAAAGCGCTGGCGGCGAAGATCCTTGCCGCGGTCGGTCCGGTGGACATCTGCGTCTCTCCCGCCGTGGGCGGCATCATTCCCGGCTACGAGACGGCGCGCCAGCTCGGCGTGCCCTCGATCTATGTCGAGCGGGAAGGGGGCGAGTTCACGCTCCGGCGCGCGTTCGAGATTCCTGCCGGCGCCCGCGTGGCCATGGTCGAGGACATTGTCACCACAGGGCTCTCCTCGCGCGAGTGCGTGGAGGCGATCCGCAAGGCGGGGGGAAATGTGGTCGTGGCCGCCTGCATCGTCGACCGGTCGGGCGGCAAGGCCGATCCGGGCGCGCCGTTCGTCGCGCTGGCCAGCCTGGACGTGCCCGCCTATCCCGCCGACCAGCTGCCGCCGGAGCTGGCGGCCATCCCGCCGCAGGACCCCGGCAGCCGGCGTCTGAGCAAATGACCCGCCTTCGCCTGGGCGTGAACATCGACCACGTGGCGACGGTTCGGAACGCCCGGGGCGAGAGCTATCCCGACCCGGTGCGAGCCGCGGAGATCGCGCTGGCGGTCGGGGCGGACGGGATCACGGCGCACCTTAGGGAGGACCGCCGGCACATCTCGGACGCCGACATCGTCGCGCTGGCGGACATCACGCGGAAGCGGGGGCGGCCGCTCAACCTGGAAATGGCGGTGACCGCGGAGATGGAGGCTATCGCGCTGGCTCACCGGCCGCACGCCGCCTGCCTGGTGCCGGAACGGCGCGAGGAGGTGACCACTGAGGGCGGGCTCGATGTGGCGCGCGGCCATGACGCGATCGCCCCTGTGATCGGGCGGCTGGCGAACGCCGGCATCCGCGTCTCCTGCTTCATCGACGCCGACCTGGCCCAGGTGAGGGCCGCCGCCTCGGCCGGGGCCGCCGTGGTCGAGCTGCACACCGGCGCCTATTGCGAGGCGGTTCGTCATCGCTCGCCCGAAGCGCCGCAACTCTTGGATCAGCTCCGCCTCGCCGCCGCGGAGTCGGTCAGGCTCGGGATGGAGGTCCATGCCGGCCACGGCATCGACTATGAGACCGTGAAGCCGGTGGCGGCGATCCCGGAGCTGATGGAGCTCAACATCGGCCATTTCCTGATCGGCGAGGCGATCTTCATCGGCCTCGGTCCAGCCATCCAGCGGATGCGCGCCCTGATGGACGAAGCGCGCGCGGAGAAGGCGGCATGATCATCGGCCTGGGGTCCGACCTCTCCGACATCCGCCGCATCCAGGGCAGCCTCGACCGCTTCGGCGAGCGCTTCACCCAGCGGATCTACACCGAGCTCGAGCGCGCCCGATCCGAGCGCAAGACCGACCGTGCGGCCAGCTACGCCAAGCGATTCGCAGCCAAGGAGGCCTGCGCCAAGGCGCTGGGCACCGGCATGCGCCGCGGCGTCTTCTGGCGCGACATGGGCGTGGTGAACCTGCGCTCGGGCCAGCCCACCATGGCGCTCACTGGCGGCGCGCTCGACCGGCTGAACGAGATGACGCCCGCGGGGCACAAGGCGGTCATCCACCTCAGCCTCACCGACGACCATCCCTACGCCCAGGCCTTCGTGATCATCGAGGCCTTGCCCGAGTGATCGAGCGCTCCCCGGAGAGGGGGGATTTCCCGCATCACTTGCCCCCCGCCCGTCCAACGCGTAGCTACGGCCGGTCCGGCCCGCCGGGCTCCGTCAGGGACCACTCATGAGCGAGAACGTGCAGGCCGCACAGACCCCCCAAACGTCCGGCGCCGTCAGCGAGATCGTCGAGATCGTCAAGACCGTCGTCTATGCGCTGCTGATCGCGCTCGTGCTGAGGGTCCTGTTCTTCCAGCCCTTCACGATCCCCTCGGCTTCGATGGAGCCGAACCTGTACCAGGGCGACTACATCATCGTGTCCAAGTACAGCTACGGCTATTCGCGGCACTCGATCCCGTTCAGCCCGCCGCTGTTCACCGGCCGCCTCTTCTTCAAGTCGCCTCAGCGCGGCGACATCGTCGTCTTCAAGCTGCCCCGCGACGGCCACACCGACTACGTCAAGCGCCTGATCGGCCTGCCTGGCGATCGCATCCAGGTGAAGCAGGGCCTGCTCTACCTCAACGGCCAGCAGGTCCCGCGCGTGTTCGCCGGTACGGCCAGCGAGGACTCCGGCTACGGCTTCGTCCGCCAGATCGCCCGCTTCCGCGAAACCTTGCCCGGCGGCAAGTCGTTCATGACCAACGATTTCGGGACCGACGGCGAGCTCGACAACACCGAGCAGTTCGTCGTGCCCGAGGGCCACTACTTCATGATGGGCGACAACCGCGACAACTCCTCCGACAGCCGCGTGCCCCCCGAGGCGGGCGGCGTGGGCTATGTCCCGGCGGAGAACCTGGTCGGCAAGGCGCAGATCATCCTGCTGTCGTGGAATCCCGACGCCACCATCTTCAAGCCCTGGACCTGGATTCTGTCGGCGCGGCCGAGCCGGTTCGCCCACGTCCTGCAGTGACCGGGCTTCGATGAACGCCCGTGTCGCCGCCGTGGCCGAGCTGGAGCGCCGGATCGGCCACGCCTTCACGGACCGCGACCTGCTCGAGCGTGCGCTGACCCACTCCAGCGTCGGCGACGGCGCGCGTGCGGTGCGCCACAACGAGCGCCTGGAATTCCTGGGGGACCGGATCCTGAACCTCTGCGCGGCCGAGCGGCTGATGGCGCTCGACGCTGAGGCGCGGGAAGGGGAGCTGTCGCGCCTACTCGCCACGCTGGTGAACTATCACGCCTGCGCGCGCGCCGCGGTGCGCGCCGGGCTTCCGGACGCCATGCGTCTGTCGGCCAGCGCCACCAAGGTCGGCGCCCGTAACTCCGACGCGGTCCTGGGCGACGCCTGCGAGGCGCTGATCGCCGCCCTCTACATCGACGGCGGGCTGGAGTGCGCCCGGGCCTTCTTCCTCACCTTCTGGGCCGAGGAGTTCGAGCGCCTGAGCGAACCGCGCAGCAAGGACCCCAAGACCCAGCTGCAGGAGTGGGCGCAGGGCCGCGGCCTGCCGCTGCCGGCTTATGAAGTCGTGTCGCGCGAGGGGCCGGACCATGCGCCGGCTTTCACCGTGCAGGTGTCGGTGGCGGGTTTCGCGCCGGAGCAGGCCAAGGGCCGTTCGCGCCAGGACGCCGAAAAAGCCGCCGCCGAGCTGATGTTATCGAAACGCGAGGGCGCCGCGCCCGAGGAGACTCCTTAAATGACCCGCGCCGGCTTCGCCGCCATCATCGGCGCCCCCAATGCGGGCAAGTCGACGCTGACCAACCGCCTCGTCGGGGCCAAGGTCTCGATCGTCACTCAGAAGGTGCAGACCACCCGCTTCCCGGTGCGCGGCGTCGCCATGGCCGGCGAGGCGCAGATCGTGCTGGTCGATACGCCGGGCATCTTCCAGCCCAGGCGCAGGCTTGACCGCGCCATGGTCCGCGCCGCCTGGGGCGGCACGGAGGACGCCGATGTCGTGGTGCACCTGGTGGACGCCGCGGCCGAGCTCGCGGTCGCCGAACCGGGCGCCAAGGCTGCCGACAAGCGCGCGGTGATCGATGTGGAGACTATCGTCGCCGGCCTGAAGGCCGCGGGGCGCCAGGCGATCCTGGGTCTCAACAAGGTCGATGCGGTCAAGCGCGAGAAGCTGCTGGAGCTGTCCCAGCGGCTGTTCGAGACGGGGGTCTACACCGAGGTCTTCATGGTCTCCGCCACCACCGGCTCGGGCGTGGAGGACCTGCGCGCGCGCTTGGCCGAGCTGATGCCGGAGGGCCCCTGGTTCTATCCGGAGGACCAGACCGCCGACCTGCCCGCCCGCCTGCTGGCCGCCGAGATCACCCGCGAGAAGCTGTACCTGCGGGTCCACGAGGAACTGCCCTATGCGGCGGCCGTGGAGACGACCAAGTTCGAGGAGCGCAAGGACGGCTCGGTCCGCATCGAGCAGACCATCTATGTGGAGCGCGAGAGCCAGCGCCCGATCCTGCTCGGAAAGGGCGGCCAGACCTTGAAGTGGATCGGCCAGAAGGCCCGCGAGGAGCTCAACACCATCCTCGACCGGCCGGTGCACCTGTTCCTGCATGTGCAGGTGGACGAGCGCTGGGCCGACAAGCGCGAGTTCTACGGCGACATAGGGTTGGACTACGACGCGTGAGCGCCGAGCGGCCGCGCCCCCTCCACCCCTTCGGGGTCCCCCTCCCCCAGAGGGGGAGGAGAAGGCGGTTGCAGCATCAAATCTCCTCCCCCCTTGGGGGAGGGGGACCGCGAAGCGGTGGAGGGGGCTCCCGCCCCTTTCGTTCCCAGGCTTGCGGCGGTAACGCCTAGGTCATGGAATTCGAGGACGACGCCTTCGTGCTGTCGGCCCGCGCCCACGGGGAAGCGGGGGCGATCGTCGAGCTCCTGACCTGCCGGCACGGCAAGTATGCCGCCCACGTGGCCGGCGGGGCTTCGCGCAAGATGAAGCCGTTCCTGCAGCCCGGCGCCCAGGTCATCGCGCGCTATCGCGCCAGGGTCTCCGACCAGCTGGGCTCGGCCAGCCTGGAGCCGGTGGGCGAGGGGCCGGCGGCGCTCTTCGACGACCGGCTGGCGCTCGCGGGACTGCAGGCCGCCGCCGCCGTCGCCGCCGGCGCGCTGCCGGAGCGGGAGCCGCATCCGGGCGCCTACCTCGCGTTCGAGGCGCTCTCCCGGGCGTTGGTCCAGCCGGACATCTGGCCAGCGGTCTTCGTGCGCTTCGAGGCCGGCCTGTTGGAAGAGCTGGGCTTCGGCCTTGACTTTTCAAAGTGCGCCGCCACCGGCGCCGTCGACGATCTGATCTACGTGAGCCCGCGCACCGGCCGCGCCGTGAGCCGTGGGGCGGGCGAGCCCTACAAGGACCGCATGCTGGCGCTCCCGCCCTTCATGCTGGGCGCCCAGGCCGGGCTGGGGGCGGGCGACGTTGGTGCGGGGCTGGCGCTCACCGCCCACTTCCTCGAGGCCTTCATCTTCAATCCCCTGAACCGACCGCTGCCCCCGGCGCGGCTTTGGCTCGTGGACCGACTGGCGGAGGCGGGGCGGCTTTAAAGCCAGCCCTCGATCTTCAGGCCCGAGGCGGCTTCGGCTTCCTGACGCTCCACCCTGCGGACCGGCTGGGCGAAGGTCCAGACATGGCCCTCCAGGTCGCGGACGAGATAGCACCGGTCGCCGTAGAACTCGTCCTGCGGCGCGCGGACGATCTCGGCGCCGGCGGCGCGGGCGCGTTCGCAGTGGGCGTCGAGACCCTCGGCCATCAGGACGTGGATGCGCTGGGTGTTGCGTCCCCCCACGGAGGCCGGCGAGGCGACGAACTCGGTCCACTCTCCGCCGATCATCACATGGCCGCCGCCCTGGAAGGTCATCTCGGCGTGGGCCACATGGCCTTGATCGTCGGTGATCACCATGATGCGCTTGAAACCAAAGGCGCGCTCCAGCCAATCCAGCGCCGCGGCCGGGTCGCGGTAGCTGGCCGAAGGGGTGAAGACGGCGCGGTTCCAGGGATCTTCCATCGGGTGCTCCTTCCGGTCAGGCCATGATAAACGCAAGACGCACGCCGCCGGTCGCAGCGACGCGCAGGGCGCAAACCCGCTAGTCTCTCCAATCCAACCGCTATGATTCTCCCATGACCGTGCACACCACTCCTCCGTCCGATGGCGACGGCGATCGCATCATTGACGAGCCGCTGTCGGAGGCGCTGTCGCGGCGCTACCTGGCCTATGCGCTAAGCGTCATCACCGACCGGGCGCTGCCGGACGTGCGCGACGGCCTGAAGCCGGTGCAGCGGCGTGTGCTCTACGCCATGCGCGAGATGCGGCTGAACCCCGACTCCGCCCCGCGGAAATGCGCCAAGGTGGTGGGCGAGGTGATGGGCGGCTATCACCCGCACGGCGACCAGTCGATCTACGACACCCTCGTGCGCATGGCCCAGTCCTTCGCCCAGCGTTATCCGCTGGCGGACGGGCAGGGCAACTTCGGCAACATCGACGGCGATAACGCCGCGGCCATGCGCTACACCGAGGCTAGGCTGACGCGCGCGGCCATGCTGCTGCTGGACGGCATCGACGAGGACGCCGTCGACTTCAAGCCGACCTACGACAGCCAGGACGACGAGCCGGTGGTCCTGCCAACCGGCTTCCCCAACCTGCTGGCGAACGGCACGACCGGGATCGCCGTCGGCATGGCGACCTCGATCCCGCCGCACAACGTCGCCGAGCTGATCGACGCCTGCCTGCTCCTGCTGGACCAGCCGGACGCCTCCACCGAGGCGCTGATGACCCATGTGCAAGGCCCGGATTTCCCGACCGGCGGCGTGATCATCGAGCCCCGCGCCTCGCTGCTGGAGACCTACGAAACCGGCCGCGGCGGGGTGCGCCTGCGCGCGGCCTGGACCAAGGAGGAGACCGGCCGCGGAACCTACCAGATCGTCGTCACCCAGGTGCCCTACCAGGTGAAGAAGGCCGACCTGGTGGAGCAACTCGCCGATCTGATCGAGACCAAGAAGTCGCCACTGCTCGGCGACGTCCGTGACGAGAGCGCCGAGGACGTGCGGCTGGTGCTGGAGCCCAAGAGCCGTAACGTCGAGCCGGAAGTACTCATGGAGAGCCTGTTCAAGCTCTCCGACCTGGAGACCCGCTTCTCCGTCAACATCAACGTCCTCGATGCGCGCGGGACGCCTGGCGTCATGGGCCTGAAGGGCGTGCTCAAGGCCTTCCTCGACCACCGGCGCGAAGTGCTGGTGCGCCGGGCCCGGCATCGGCTGGCGAAGATCGAGGCGCGGCTGCATATCCTCGACGGCCTGATGATCGCCTACCTCAATCTGGACGAGGTGATCCGCATCGTCCGCTACGAGGAGGACCCGAAGGCCAAGCTGATCGCGGCCTTCACGCTTTCGGAGATCCAGGCCGACGCCATCCTCAACACCCGCCTGCGCCAACTCGCCCGGCTCGAGGAGATGGAGATCCGGCGCGAGCACGCCGAGCTTTCCGAGGAGCGGGACGGCATTGTCACGATGCTGGCCTCCGACAAGGCGCAGTGGAAGCTCGTGGGCCAGGGGCTGCGGCACGTGAAGAAGGAGCTGACCGAGCTCAACGTCCGCCGCTCGGTCTTCGCCGACGCGCCGCAGGTGGACGCCGAGGCGGCCATCGAGGCGATGATCGTGCGCGAGCCGATCACCGTAATCCTGTCCGAGCGCGGCTGGATCCGCGCCGCCAGGGGCCGGGTGGAGGACCCGTCCGAGCTGAAGTTCAAGGAAGGCGACAAGCTGGCCTTCCTGGTGCCGGCGGAGACCACCGACAAGCTGCTGGTGTTCGCCTCCGACGGGCGGTTCTTTACGCTCGGCTGCGACAAGCTGCCGGGCGGGCGCGGCCATGGCGAGCCGCTCAGGCTGATGATCGACCTGGACGACAAGGTCGGCTTGGTGGACGTCTTCGTGCACCGTCCGGGCTCAAAGCGCGTCCTCGCCTCGAAGGAAGGCTACGGCTTCGTCCTGCCCGAGGACGAGGCGATCGCCTTCCGCCGGGCCGGAAAGCAGGTGCTGAACGCGGGCTCGAAGGGCGCCGCGGTATGCCTGCCGCTCAACGGCGACCACCTGGCCGTGATCGGCGACAACGGCAAGATCCTGGTCTTCCCGACCGACGAACTGCCGGAGATGCCGCGTGGCAAGGGCGTAAAGCTGCAGGCCTACCGCGAAGGCGGCCTGCGCGACGCGCTGGTGTTCAAGGGTGAGGACGGGGCGGCCTGGACCACCTCCGACGGCCGCGCCCGCGCCTGGCCGGAATGGAGCGAGTGGCTGGGCCGCCGCGCCGGCTCCGGCAAGCTGGCGCCCAAGGGCTTCCCGGCCAGCAAGCGCTTCCGGCCCAAGTAGAGGCCAGGTAGGCAAAATCGGCCGGAAAAACCTGCCGGTAGGCAGGATTTCGCGCCCGGCACTTCCTGCAGCCCGGCGCAAATAGCCGAGGAAATTCCGTCGGGCCCGGCAGTTTCGGACTGGCCCGGACCTTGCGTCGTCCCTTCCGGGCAAAACGCCCCCGGTTGTCAAAACGACGGCCGCGCTCCGAAGGAAGGGATCTAGTTCCTATGCCTATGAACAGCGTGAATACGAATGTCGGCGCCATGGTGGCGCTGCAGAACCTGAACCGCACCAACACCGACCTCGCCACCACCCAGAACCGCATCAACACCGGCCTGAAGGTGGGATCGGCCAAGGACAACGGCGCGATCTGGGCCATCGCCCAGAACCAGCGGGCCACCTCCCAGTCCCTCGATGCGGTCAAAGAATCGCTGCAGCGGGGCTCCTCCACCGTCGACGTCGCCATGGCGGCCGGGGAAACCGTCTCGGATCTGCTCATCCAGATGAAGCAGAAGGCGTTGGCGGCGTCGGACACCACCCTGGACACCAACAGCCGGATCGCGCTCAACGACGACTTCACCTCCCTTCGCGACCAGATCGCCAAGGCGGTGAACAACGCCGACTTCAACGGCTCGAACATGATCAAGAATGCCGGCGCCACCGTCCAGGCCCTGGCGAACGCCGACGGCACTCAGTTCATCACTGTGGTGGCGCAGGACATGTCGTTGGGCAACGCGATCATGACCGACTCCGTCACCGGCAATAAGATCGACACCACCTCCACCATCGGCACCCAGGCCAGTGCGGCGGCCATGATCGCCACGGTCAACGCCGCGATCGTCAATGTCTCCAGCGCCCTCTCCAAGCTGGGCACGGGGTCGAAGTCTCTGGCCTCGCACCTAAACTTCGTGGGCAAGCTGCAGGACAGCCTCGACGCCGGTGTCGGCAACCTGGTGGACGCCGACCTCGCGAAGGAAAGTGCGAAGTTGCAGGCCCTGCAGACCAAGCAGCAGCTGGGCATCCAGGCGCTCTCCATCGCCAACCAGTCTACGTCTCCACTGCTCTCGCTGTTCCGTTAAGCGTAACCGTTCGGCTGGCGGGAGCACGTCTCCCGTCAGCCGGCGGCCCTTAGCTCGGCCGGCGCTGCAACTTGACATTCGGGGGCGCCCATGCGCCCTTCCGCCGCTCGCCAACAGCCGATTTTCCCGAGACAAATGCACGCCTACCGCACGCAGACCTGCGGCGCGCTCCGCGCCGCCGACACCGGTAAGACCGTCCGCCTTTCAGGCTGGATCCACCGCAAGCGCGACCATGGCGGGCTGATCTTCATCGACCTGCGCGACCACTATGGCCTGACCCAGTTGGTGGTGAGCCCGTCCAACCCCGGCTTCAGCCTGGTCGAGCATTTGCGCGCCGAGAGCGTGATCCGGATCGACGGCGAGGTGGTGGCGCGCACGCCCGAGACCGTGAACCCGAACCTGCCCACCGGCGAGATCGAGGTCCGGGTCGGCGAGATCGTGGTGCTGTCCGAAGCCGCTGAGCTGCCGTTGCCGGTCTTCGGCGAGCCGGACTATCCCGAAGAGCTCCGGCTGAAGAACCGCTACCTCGACCTGCGGCGCGAGACGCTTCACCGCAACATCGTGCTGCGCTCCAAGGTCATCCAGTCGATCCGCAACCGGATGATCGGCCAGGGTTTCCTGGAGTACCAGACGCCGATCCTGACGGCGTCTTCGCCCGAGGGCGCCCGTGACTTCCTGGTGCCGTCGCGGCTCCATCCGAGCAAGTTCTACGCGCTGCCGCAGGCGCCCCAGCAATTCAAGCAGTTGCTGATGGTGGCGGGCTTCGACCGCTACTTCCAGATCGCGCCCTGTTTCCGCGACGAGGACCTGCGCGCCGACCGTAGCCTTGAATTCTACCAGCTCGACGTGGAGATGAGTTTCGTCACCCAGGACGACGTCTTCGCCGCCATCGAGCCGGTCATGCATGGCGTCTTCACCGAGTTTGGCGGCGACAAGCCGGTGACGGCCTATCCCTTCCCGCGCATTCCCTATCGCGAGGCGATCGCCAAGTACGGTTCCGACAAGCCGGACCTGCGCAATCCGATCGTCATGCAGGACGTCGCCGACCATTTCCGCGGCGGCGGCTTCGGGCTGTTTGCGCGCATTCTGGAGACGCCTGCGAACGCGGTCTGGGGGATCCCGGCCCCGAAGGGCGGCAGCCGCGCCTTCTGCGACCGGATGAATTCCTGGGCGCAGGGCGAGGGCCAGCCCGGCCTGGGCTACATCTTCTGGAGCGAGGACCAGGGCGGCTGGGGCGGCCCGATCGCCAAGAACCTTGGGCCGGAGAAGACCGCCGCCGTCATGGGCCAGCTTGGCCTGGGCGCGGGCGACGCGGCCTTCTTCGTCGCCGGTGATCCGAAGGACTTCTACAAGTTCGCCGGCGCCGCGCGCACCAAGGTCGGGACCGACCTGAAGCTGGTGGACGAGGATCGTTTCGAGTTCGTCTGGATCGTCGACTTCCCCATGTTCGAGTGGAACGAGGACGAGAAGCGCGTCGACTTCTCCCACAACCCCTTCTCCATGCCGCAGGGCGAGATGGAGGCGTTGCAGACCCAGGATCCGCTGGAGATCCTCGCCTACCAGTACGACATCGTCTGCAACGGCTACGAGCTTTGCTCGGGCGCGATCCGGAACCACCGGCCCGACCTGATGCTGAAGGCCTTCGAGACCGCCGGCTACGGCCCCGAGGTGGTCGAGGAGCAGTTCGGCGGCATGCTGAACGCCTTCCGCCACGGCGCGCCGCCGCACGGAGGCCTGGCGCCCGGCATCGACCGTATCGTCATGCTGCTGGCTGGCGAGACCGCGATCCGCGAGGTTATCGCCTTCCCGCTGAACCAGCAGGGCCAGGACCTGCTGATGAACGCGCCCTCGGACGTCACGGAAAAGCAGCTGAAAGAGCTGCACATCCGCTTGGCCCCGCAGGTGAAGGTCTAGGTCGAACGATGCTCCCCCTCGGGGGGAGGATCTTCCTGCTACTCCACGTCCACCGCCACCAGATACCGAGGGGCCGGCGGGATCGGCGGGGCGGGCGGCAGCGGCGGGAGGACGTAGACCATGAGACGGGCGTTGCAGAGCCGGGCGGTCAGGCCCGCCGGCACGCGCGTCCGACCGTCGGCGCAGGCGTCGTCGAGCTGGTCCTGGTCGAGGCCGCGCGCGCGGCTCAGGTCGGCGCCGGCGAGGATGGCGTGGTCGAGGCTCGCCCCGCGGAAATCCGCGCCTTCGAAACTGCCGCCGGTGAGGATGGCGCCTTCCAGCTCCGCCCCGCGAAACGACGCCCGGTCGAAACGCCCGAAGGTGAGGTCGGAGCCGCGCAGCTCGGTGTCTCCGAAGTCGGCCGCCCGGCTCTCGGCACGGCTGAACAGCGAGCCTGTCAGGTCGGCGCCGTGCAACGTCGCCCCCTTGAGCGAGGCCTTCGAAAAATTGGCGCCCAGGGCGGCGGCGTTGCTGAGGTCCGCGCCCGCCAGGTTCGCGCCGGCGAAGCTGACGCCATGGGCGTCGGCCCCGCGCATCCGGGCGCCCGCCAGGTTGGCCCCGGTGAAGTTGGCGCCCATGAAGCCCGCCCCGCTGAGGTCGGCGCGGGAGAGGTCGGCGCCCACGAAGACCGAGCCCATGAAGCGCGCACCGCGCAGGTCCGTGCCGACCAGGGCCGCGCCGGCGAAATTTGCTCCGGTGAACTGCGCGCCCGCCAGCTTGCGACCGGAAAGCTCGCACTTGGGGCACGCGCCTCCAAAGGCGTCTCGCTTGGCGATCACCACCTTTTCGCCTGCCGCAGCCGACGAGGCGAGGCCGAGCGCCAGGACCGTCAGCGCGGCGGTCAGGGCGCGGGTCGAGCGCATCAAACCAAAATCCTGATCACAGCCGCCCCATGTGAGGGGTGATCAGGACAAGCGCCACTTAATTCGCGGTAATTCTAACGGCTTAGCCGGTCTGGTCCTCGGTGGCGCGGGCCGCGCGAGCACCGCAGGTCTGGCAGATCATCGCCTGGCCCTTGCGCACCACGGCGATGTCGCCGCACGCCGCGCAGACCTCCGCCGCCTCGTAGGCGGCCGGCCGGTTGGGGACCGGCAGGAAGACCAGATTGTCGGGCGCCGCCCCGCGCGAAAAGCCGCGGGAGATGAAACGGCTGGCCGGCTGCGGCTCTTCCATCTGTTCGGCGTCGAGGGCGCCGCGCCCCAGGCCGTCGGCGTTCAGCTCGCCCGGATCGGCGTTCCCGAGATCGTCGCGGCCCAGATAAGAGATGCCGAGCTCGCGGAAGATGTAGTCGAGGATGGAGGTCGCCGACTTCACCGTGTCATTGCCGGTGACCGGGCCCGCGGGCTCGAAGCGGGTGAAGACGAAGGCGTCGACGAACTCCTCCAGCGGCACGCCGTATTGCAGGCCGATGGAGATGGCGATGGCGAAGTTGTTCATCAGCGACCGGAAGGCGGCGCCTTCCTTGTGCATGTCGATGAAGATCTCGCCGAGCTCGCCGTCGTCGTATTCGCCGGTGTGCAGGTAGACCTTGTGGCCGCCCACCGCCGCCTTCTGGATGTAGCCCTTGCGGCGGTCGGGCAGCTTGCGGCGGGTGCGGTCGCGCTCGACGATGCGCTCCACGATCCGTTCCTCCGGCGGGGGCGGCGGAGCGGCCTCCCGAGCCGGCTTCGGCGCCTCGATGATCGTCGGAAGCTCGAGGGTGAGGTCCAGGGGCGGCGGGGCCCGACGCACCCGAACGGCCACCGGGGCGGCCAGGGCTTCGCCGACGGCGCCGAGGTCCGCGTCCCAGGGCAGGTTGCGCTCCAGCAGCACGGGCGTCGCCAGGGCGGGCTCCAGGGCCTGCAGCATGGCCAGCCGCGCCGCCTCTCCAAGCTCGTCTGAGGTGCGGAAGACCAGCGCCGCCTCGGCGGGCAGCCCAAGCGCCGCGCCGCCCAGCGCATGATCCTGCGCGGCGGCGATCTCGGCGGCGCTGAAGCCGGCCAGCGCCAGGACGTCGAGCGTCTGGTCGGCGAGCTGCTCGGCCGTGGCGCCCAGGACGTCGCGGACGAAGCCTTCGCCGATCACCGCCGGAGCGAACGCCTCGGCGAGGCGGCTGGCCAACGGCAGGGCGGATTCGGCGGCGGTGATCTCGTGGGCGGTGAAGCCGCGGGCCATCAAGGCGCGGTGGTCGATCCCCGGCGCCTGGGAAAGCTCGCCGCGCCCGAGCAGCTCGCCCCGGATCGCCGGGGCGTCGAGGCCCAGGGTGGCGAAGCCGCGAAGCGCGGCGTCCGACAGCACGCGGACCGTCGCGCCATCGGCGGTCTGGGCCAGGGTGACGGCCCCCGAGAAGGGCTGGGCGGCCAGGTCGCCGCCGCCCAGGCGCAGAGCCAACTCCGGATCGGAGAAGATCGCCAGGCCGCCCTTAATTGCGCCGGAGCGCCGGATGGCGGCGCCGGCGGCCTGATAGAGCGCCCGCGCGGTCTCGCGGCCATTGTCGCTGTCGTAATCCAGCCCGTGCGCGGCCAGCCAGTCGCCCAGTCCGCCCAGTCCCAGCAGCGCGGGGCCGCCGCTCGCCGCTGCGAGCGCCTGGGCCAGGGCCACGACTGCGCCCTCGAACCGCTCGACGTCGAAGCCGTCCTCGGACCAGAAGGCCATCAGGTCGACCCCGCCTCGCACCGCGCGCGCGGCGTCGGCCAGTGATTCAGCCGCCGCGCGGCTGGGCGCCAGGGCGACGGCGCCGGTGGCGTGCGCCGCGAGCGCCAGGGCGCGCGCGGTTTGCGGATCGAGGCTCCCGGCCGAGCCGGCGACCACCAGGCGCAGGCCGGGACCCGGTCCCTCCGGCGCTTCGAGACGCCAGTCGCTTTCCCCGGCGCGGGCGAGGGAGACGGCCTCCAGGATCAGGGCGGGCGATGCGCCGGCCGTGCGCGCGGCCTGGGCGGCCCTCGCCAAGCCCGGATTGCGGGTGGGATCGGCGCAAGCCTCGGCGTCGCCCTCGCAACGCAGCACGGCGTCCATCACCGCCTGCAGGCGCGAGCCCAGTTCCAGCGCCGCCGCGGCGGCCGCTTGTTCGCCGCGCCAGGCGGACACGAGCCCGCCCATGGCCGCAGCGGCGGCGGCGCGGTCGGCGTCCAGCACCGCCGGCGCCCGGCTCTGGGCGGCGCCGCCGATGGCGACGGCGCCGCTCGAGAGCGCTTCGGCAAGGTCCTGGCGGAAGGCGGCGCGGGCGGCCGCGTCCTTGAGCAGGCCCTTGGCCTGGGCGCGGCGGGTCAGGGTCTCGACGAATTCCTCGATGGCGGCGCCGAGGTCGGCCTCGCCACCGGCCCAGTCGATCCACGCCTCGACTCGCGCATCGGTCCAGTTGGCGGGCGCGCGCGCCTCGACCACCCGATCGGCGAGCTCCAGCGCTCGCGGTTCGAATCCGTGCTGTGACACCTGACCGCCCATAAGCCGACTCCCACCGCCCACAGCCTAGGCGCCAGCGTGGGCGCGGAGCAATAGATGTGGGGGGTCGAGGCCCGTTCATCCCCAACATCTTGCAGGGACCAGCCATGGGGGCGCGGCTGGACGCTGGGGGGCCGCCCGCCTATAGTCCGGCCGCGTTCCTGCACCCACCTTCAGCCTCAGAGTCCCCGTGTCGCTCCTGAAGATGATCTTCACCTGGTGGAACGGCGCCACCGCCGGCATCCGCTTCACCATCGCCCGGCGTGGCGTCTTCGTGGGCCAGGACGAGCTCGGCAACCGCTACTTCGAAGCGCGCGACACCCGCGATAGCTATGACGGCCGCAAGCGCCGATGGGTGATCTTCAACGGCTATGCCGAGGCCTCGAAGGTCTGCCCCGACTGGCACGGCTGGTTGCACCACACCTTCGTCGAGCCGCCGACGACGGCGCCGCTGCCGCGCAAGGCCTGGGAGAAGGACCACCGGCCCAACCTCTCGGGCACGATCCATGCCTACCGGCCGCAGGGCTCGCTGGCCCGCGGCGGCGAACGCCAGCGCGCGACCGGCGATTACGAGGCCTGGACGCCGGAATAGGCGGCCGAACGATGCGCTCGCTTCCCGCCATCGCCAGGATGCTGAAGCGCGGCGTCTGGCTGACCGGAGTCGTCGGCCTCTGCGCCGGCGGCCTGGGTGTCGCCCAGCCCGCCCCGCCCCAGGCGCCGGCCGCGCCTCAACCGGTCTCGCCCCAGATGCCCGCGCCGCCCGAGGAGGCGCCGCCCGCGATCGTGCCGAACCCGACGCCGGTGGTGGTGCCCCCGATCACCGAGAAGGAGATCGCGCCCGCCGCGCCGCCCGCCGCCGCGGCGGAGGACAAGCCTGCGACGCCGCCCCGCCGGGCCCGCTACGACGTCGCCATCCTGCAGGCGCTGGACAAGGTCACCGCCGAGTCGCTGGTGTTCGCCGCCCCCGTCGGCAAGCCGATGCGATACAAGGGCCTGATCTTCACCGTCCGCGCCTGTGAGCGCTCGTCCCCGGAAGAGGCGGTCGAGGACTCTGTCGCCTACCTGACCATCGACTCCCAGCCCCGCGCCGAGCCCGGCCTCGCCGCCCCGCCGCCCCGCCAGGTGTTCAAGGGCTGGATGTACGCGTCCTCACCGGGCCTGCATCCGCTGCAGCACCCGGTTTACGACGCCTGGGTGATCAGTTGCAGGGCGGCTGGACCGGCGTCCGTCGCCAGCCGCTGAAACTCGCCGCGGACCTTCATCGCCTTGGCCAGCCGCCGGTGGTACTCGCGTCGTGGGATCTCTTCGGTCCCGAACTGCGTCAGGTGCTCGGTCAGGAACTGGGTGTCGAGCAGGACGAAGCCACCGGCGATCAACCGCGCGACCAGGTGAACCAGGGCTACCTTTGACGCATCGGTGGCGCGCGAGAACATGCTCTCGCCGAAGAAGGCGCCCTGCAGAGCCACCCCATAGAGCCCGCCCACCAGCGCGCCATCCCGCCAGCATTCCACTGAGTGGGCGTATCCGAGCTGGTGCAGCCGGTTATAGAGCTGCTCAATCGGCTGGTTGATCCAGGTTTCCTGCCGGCCAGGCGCCGCCGTGGCGCAGGCGGCGACGACCTCGGCGAATGCGGTGTCGGTTCGCACCTGGAAGCGCTCGCTCCGGACGGTGCGGGCCAGCCGGCGGGAAACGTGGAAGCGGTCCAGCGGGATGATTCCGCGGTGCTCGGGGTCGATCAGGAAGACGCGGGCGTCGTCGCGCGCATCCGCCATCGGGAACACCCCGCGGGCGTAGCAGTCCAGGAGCTCGCGGGCGCCGAAGTCGTCCATGCCCGCAAGCTTAGCGACGGTTGGGGGCGTTCGGCAAAGCGGGCGCCCGGGATCCTGGCGGCTTCAATGCGACCACATAGAAATGACCTATGGAAGATCGATCATATATCGATTGGACGCTTGAGCGCCCGACGCGTTTCATATCGCGCGAACGAATGCCCGATGGCTCCAGCCTGGGCTTGCACAAGTGGAGGCTGATCAAATGACGGACGAATTGAACATCGGTTTGGAAACGGGCGCTCGCGAGCAAGTCGCGGCGGGGCTGTCGAAGCTTCTGGCGGACACCTACGCTGTCTATCTGAAGACGCACGGCTACCACTGGAATGTGCGGGGGCCTTATTTCGCCTCCCTGCACGCGCTGTTCATGGCGCAGTACACCGAGATCTGGACGGCCATCGACGAAATAGCCGAGCGGATCCGCGCCCTGGGCGAACTCGCGCCTCAGGGCTACGGCCGCTTTGGGCAGCTCTCGTCGATCCAGGACGGCGACCCGGCCCTGGGCGCGGAAGCCATGCTGGCCGAGCTCGTTCGGGATCACGAGAGTCTGATCGCCACCGCCCGGGACGTCCGCAGGTCAGCCGAGCAGGCTGGCGACGACGTCTCCGCGGCGGTCATCGACAATCGCGTGCAGGCTCACGAGAAGCACGCCTGGATGCTGCGCTCGAGCCTGGGGTGAAAGGGGCTGGAGATGCTCCCCCTCAGGGGGAGCTCCGCCGAAGGCGGTGAGGGGGCTTCCGCTCAGAAGGTCGGCCGGGCCTCGGCTGCCTCTGAGTGGAAGGCCTCTCCGGCGATTTGCGCCGCCTGCCCCTGAGGGACAGGGCTATCGCATGTGTACCGCCGAGCTTGATCGGAGAGCGCGCTGGCCCCCTCAGTCAGCTTCGCTGACAGCTCCCCCGCAAGCGGTGGAGCATCTTGGCGCTCCAGGTCCTCCACCGCTTGCGGGGGAGGTGGATCTCGCCGCCGGCGAGAGACGGAGGGGGCTCGCGGAACATGCGATAGCCCGGCCCGCAGCGGAAGGATCCGCTCAACTCGCCGCCTGCGCCTTCATCCAGTTTTCCAGCCAATGGATGTTGTAGTCGCCCCGCACGATCTCGGGGTTCACCAGCAGTTCCTGGAAGAGCGGGATATTGGTGTCGACGCCGGCCACGACCATCTCGGCCAGGCAGCGATTCATCCGGGCGATGCATTCCGCCCGGTCGCGGCCGTGGACGATCAGCTTGCCGACCAAGCTGTCGTAGTAGGGCGGAATCGAATAGCCGGCGTAGAGGGCGGAATCGAGCCGCACGCCCAGGCCGCCTGGGGCGTGGAAATCCGTGACCAGGCCGGGCGACGGCGCGAAGGTCTTCGCGTTCTCGGCGTTGATGCGGCACTCGATAGCGTGGCCTTCGAAGACAACCTCTTCCTGCTTGAAGGAGAGCGGCAGGCCGGCGGCGATTCGGATTTGCTCGCGCACCAGGTCGATGCCGGTGATGGCTTCGGTGACCGGATGCTCCACCTGCAGGCGGGTGTTCATCTCGATGAAGAAGAATTCGCCGTTTTCGTACAGGAACTCGATGGTGCCGACGCCCAGGTAGCCGATCGCCCTCACCGCATCGACCACCACCTTGCCGATCTTGGCGCGGGCGGCCGCGTCGATCGCCGGGGAGGGGGCCTCCTCCAGCACTTTCTGGTGGCGGCGCTGCAGCGAGCAGTCGCGTTCGCCCAGGTGGCAGACGTTGCCGAAACTGTCGGCGATCACCTGGAGCTCGATATGGCGCGGCGTCTGCAGGTAGCGTTCGAGATAGACCGCGTCGTCGCCGAACGCGGCCTTGGCCTCGGCGCGGGCGGTCTGCACCGCCTCGACGAGGTCCTCCTCGCACTTGGCGACCTTCATGCCGCGCCCGCCGCCGCCGGCCGCCGCCTTGATCAGGACCGGGAAACCGATCTCGTGGGCCGCCAGAAGAGCCTCTTCCTCGGTCGTCACAGCGCCCTTGGAGCCGGGGACCACCGGGATGCCGGCGTCCATCACCGCCTGCTTGGCGGTGATCTTGTCGCCCATCAGCTTGATGTGCTCGGGCTTGGGACCGATGAAGGTGAAGCCGTGCGCGCCGACGATCTCGGCGAAGCGGGCGTTCTCCGACAGGAAGCCGTAGCCGGGGTGGATGGCTTGCGCGCCTGTGATCTCCGCCGCGGCGATGATCGAGGGAATGTTCAGGTAGCTCTTAGCCGCGGGCGCCGGGCCGATGCAGACGCTCTCGTCGGCCAGCCGCACCCACATGGCGCCGGAATCGGCCTCGGAGTGCACCGCCACGGTGGAGATGCCCATCTCCTTGCAGGCGCGGTGGACGCGAAGCGCGATCTCGCCGCGGTTCGCGATCAGGATCTTGTCGAACATCAGCCTACTCGATGACGGCGAGCGGCTCGCCGAACTCGACCGGCTGGGCGTCCTCGACCAGGATCTCGACGATCCGCCCGCCCTTGGGGGCGGGAATCGGGTTCATGGTCTTCATCGCCTCGACGATGAACATGGTCTGGCCGGCCTGCACCGTGTCTCCGACCTTCACGAACGCGGGCGAGCCCGGCTGGGGCTGCAGATAGACGGTGCCGACCATCGGCGAGTTCACCGTGTCGCCGGCCGCGCGGACCGGCGCAGGCGCCGCGGCGGGTACGGCGGCCGGGGCGACGGCTGCGGGCGTCGGGGCCGCCGCGGGCGCGGGGACCAGGGCGGCGACGGCGGTCAGGGTCTTGGCGACGCGGATCTTCAGGCCGGCATGCTCCACCTCGATCTCGGAGAGGCCGGTTTCGGTGAGTATGTCGGCCAGTTCGCGCACAAGGCGCGCGTCGATCGGATCGGCGGGAGCCTTGGGACTGGTTGCCATCGGGATCTTCCTTGCTTGGTGTTCTGGAGGCGTCAGCGGGCCAGGCCCGCGGCGGCCTCGACGGCGAGTTCATAGCTCGCCGCCCCGAACCCGGAGACCACGCCCCGGGCCACGGTCGAGATGTACGAGTGGTGGCGGAAGTCTTCCCGCGCCATCGGGTTGGAGAGGTGGCATTCGACGACCGGCAGTTCGGCCGCCTTGAGCGCGTCGTGCAGGGCGACGGAGGTGTGGGTGTAGCCGCCGGCGTTCATGACGATCGCCGAGCCCTGCGCCCGCGCCTCGTGGATCCAGTCGATCAACTCGCCCTCGTGATTCGACTGGCGGAAGACGACCTCGCAACCGAGCGTCCGGGCGCGCGCTTCGCACCGCTTGCGCACGTCCTCCAGGGTGTCACGGCCATAAATCTCCGGCTCGCGGGTCCCCAGGAGGTTGAGATTGGGGCCGCTCAGCACATAGATCGGTTTTGGCATTCGGCTCCGCCGTCGATTCCGCGGTCTTGTACCGGTCGCAGGCGGGGGTCACAAGCACGCCTTCCGGAGGGCACTGGCATGAACCTGACCGTCAACGGCGAGACCCGCGCTCTCGACGGCGTCCCCCACGTGGCCGCCCTGGTCGCCGCGCTTGGCCTCGATGGGCGAAAAGTCGCGGTTGAACGGAACCTGGAGATCGTGCCGCGATCGGCGTACGGAGCAACCGCGCTCGAAGACGGCGACCGGATCGAGATCGTGCATTTCATCGGAGGCGGCTGAGTTGGACGGATCGCAAACGCCTGAGGACACCTGGTCGGTCGCCGGCCGGACCTTTCGCTCGCGCCTCATCGTGGGCACCGGCAAGTACAAGGACTACGCCCAGAACGCCGCGGCGGCCGAAGCCGCAGGCGCGGAGATCGTCACCGTCGCCCTTCGGCGCGTGAACCTCTCCGACCCCAGCCAGCCGATGCTGGTGGACCATGTGAAGCCCGACCGCTTCACCTTCCTGCCGAACACCGCCGGCTGCTACACCGGCGAAGAGGCCGTGCGCACCCTCAGGTTGGCGCGGGAGGCCGGCGGCTGGGACCTGGTGAAGCTGGAGGTCCTCTCCAACACCAAGCACCTGCTGCCGGACATGGAGGAGACGCACCGGGCGCTGAAGCTGCTGATCGCCGACGGCTTCCAGGTGATGGTCTACTGCTCCGACGACCCGGTCTACGCCAAGAAGCTGGAGGAGGCCGGCGCCGCCGCCATCATGCCGCTGGGCGCTCCGATCGGCTCTGGGCGCGGCATCCAGAACGTACTCAACCTCGGCCTGATCATCGAGCAGGCCAAGGTTCCGGTGCTGGTGGACGCCGGGGTCGGCACCGCCAGTGACGCGGCCGTGGCCATGGAGATGGGCTGCGACGCCGTCCTCATGAACACCGCCATCGCCGAGGCCCGCGACCCGATCCGCATGGCCCGCGCGATGAAGCACGCCGTCATCGCCGGCCGCGAGGCCTATCTGGCCGGGCGCATGCCGAAGCGGATGTACGCTGACGCCTCGTCGCCGTTGTCAGGGCTGATCTGAGGGGCTGAGGATCTTCGGTGGGAGGGGAGCCTTCGCCACGAGCGCAGGCATGGCGCCGCTGTCGGCCGGGCCCGCCAGCGTCGTCAGCTCGGCGCCGGCCCGATCCAGCGCGATCCGTTCCAGCGCGTCGCGGTAATTCCAGATCATGTGGTCGTCGACGACGAACAGCCGCCGTCGTGGCAGGGCGACCAGGGCCGCATAGAGGTCGACCAGCAGCCGGCTGACGCGACTCCGGTCGCGGCGCAGCAGAATCGGTCCCTTCAGCAACAGGCGCGGGTCACCGGTGTGCCGATAGCCGCGGAGCCAGGGCGGCGGCACGCCGGGCACGACGTCCCAGCGATTGATCAGCCGGTAGTGGGGGCACTTCACCTGCCGGTCGAACTCGCGTGCGCCGACCCGGGGCGAGCCGAAGGTGTAGCAGGCCGCCAGGGTGTCGCGCTCCAGCACAGCCGAGGCGATCTGGGCCAGGGCGCCGCCCAGGGAATGACCGGTGATGTAGAGGCCGAGGTTCGGGGGCAGGGCGTCCACCGCCGCGACGATCTCGCTGCGGCAGCATTCGAAGGCGCTGAGGAAGCCCGCGTGGACCCTCACCGCCGCGGGGGCGGCTTTCAGAGGTGTAAGCCTGGCCCGGAGATTGGTGATCCAGTCGTTGCGATCCGAGGTGCCCCGGAAGGCGAGCACCGCGAACTCCTTGCCCACCGCCAGGTAGGCCTGGGTGTCGTCGCGGTTGAAAACGGTGACGGTGTCGAAGTCCGGGCCAAGGTGAGCGGCCAGCATCCCGCGGCCGCCGGGCGCTTCGGGGCGGGGCTGGCTGGGCGCCGCCGGTTGGTCATCTTCGAACGGCAGATAGGCGAGCTGGCTGAAGACCGACATCAGAGCTGCCGTCCGGTCCGAATAAGCCGCTCGCCAGGTCGGCGCGCTCTTGGTCGCGCCGGCCTCAAGCGTCGGCGCCAACCGCCGGTCCATCAACACCGTGGAATCCTCCCGACAGCAACGACACCGGTCAGATCCAACGCTACGGCGCCAAGCGTGACCGTGGCTAGGGCTGGGAGGGGTGGCGGCGCGTCAGCAGGCTTGTGGACGGGTCCAGCATGCGGTCTCAGCGGCTGCGGAGTGCCTCATTGACCGGATGGGGGCACGCTCAGCGGCTGGACCTTCACGGTCGCAACCCCGTCCTGCTTCATCTCGAGCTTGTCGGCGGCCTTGGGCGAGACGTCGAGAATCCGGCCTTTGGCGTAGGGGCCGCGATCGCCCACCGTGACGGCGACAGACTTCCCGGTCTCCAGGTTCGTCACCTTGGCCTTGGTTCCGAGCGGCAGGGTCGGGCTGGCGGCGACCATCCGGTTGGGCTTGAACGGCGCGCCGCTGGCGGTGGTTTTCCCTGCGGAATGAACGCCATAGTAGGACGCCTTGCCGGTTTGGGTGCGATGAGGAGCGGGCGCCCCGGCCGCTTCGCTGACGCAGCACACGCCTGCCAGCAAGAGGGCCAGGATGGCCTGAGCGCGATGGAGAGCCGCTCGCATGAGCCGCCAACGCACCAGATCCTTCCCGGTTCAGGGGTCAAGCGGCGTCCGGCGCGCCTTCATCCTCGTGACAGCAAGCGCAGACCTTGTTGCCGTCCGGATCGCGCACGTAGGCGCCGTAGTAGCTCGGGTGGTACTCGGGCCGGAGGCCAGGCGCGCCTTCGCTGAGCCCGCCGCTCGCCAGCGCGGCGGCGTAAAACCGATCGACCGCTTCACGAGACGGCGCCAGCAGCGCCACCATCTGTCCGTTGCCGGGCATCGCAGCACCGCCGTCGTAAGGCTTGCCGACAAGTATCAGCGGCCGATCGCCGTCGGCGGGCCGCCATCCCGCCCAAGGCCGTTCGGCTTCAACGAACTTGAGGCGCCAACCGACCTCGGCCAGCACGGCGGCATAGAAATCGAAAGCCCGATCGAAATCCTGAACCCCGATGTGCACGTGCGAGAGCATGGGCGGTCGCCAGCCCCGCTCAGCTGAGCTTCTTCACGTCGGCGGCCTTGGCCACGGTGATGGCCGCGCGAACCGCGGTTAGGTCCGCGCCCGGCACCATGGTGCCGCCGATGATGAAGGCCGGCGTGCCCTCGATGTGCAGCGCCGAGGCGAGCGTGCGAGTGTCCAGGAGCTGGCGCTGGATGGCGGGATCCTCGGCGGCCTTGCGAAGCGCGGCCGGATCGAGGCCCGCGGACTGCAGGTGCGCGTCCAGGCTCTCTTCGTCCAGCGCCTTCTCGCCCATCCAGCCGCGATAGAGGTCGAGCCCCTTGGCCTTGGCCTGGGGCGTGAGGGCGATCTTGGCCGCGGTGTCGGAGACCTCTCCGAAGATCGGGAACTCCTTGAAGACGAACCGGACATCGGGGTTGTCGCGGATCAGATCCAGGACCTGCGGCGCGGCCACCTTGCAGTAGCTGCACCGGTAGTCGAAGAACTCGACGACGGTGAACTTGCCGCCCGGGTTGGCGACGAAGTCGCGCGGGTCGCGCTCCAGCTGGGCGCGGTACTTCTCGATGACCTGGGTCGAGGCCTTGGCGGCGGCGGCCTGCTCGTTGGCGTTGAGCTTGTCCACCGCCTGGCGGATCACCTCGGGGTGCGCCATCAGGTAGGCGTGGACGCGCTCGCCGAACGCGGCGTCGTCGTTGCGTTGGCAGCCGGCGAGCGTGACGGCGGCCGTTAGCGCCAGGGCGGCGCCGGAAGCGAGTTTCATGGCGCTGAGATAGGCGTAGGGCGCGGCCAGGGCCAGCCCTCTCGGCCTACCGGGCCTGGCTTTGCGCGATCGATCCCTCGCGGGCCAGTTCCTGCAGGTCGTCCTTGCTGGGCTTCGAGACCAGGACGATGTCGGTGGCGCGGCGCCAGTCGGGCGTGTCCTTCGGCAGTTTTTCGCGAGCCCGCATGGCGAAGACCCTGGCCTGGGTGGTGTCGCCGATGTCGAACTCGTATTCGGCCGTGGCCAGGCGCGCGAGGCCGTCGTCGCCCCGCTTGTCATAGGCCTGGGCCAGCAGGCGCCAGGCCTCGGCGTTGTCGTCTTCCAGCGTCAGCGACTTCTTCAGCTCGGCGACGCCTTCGTCGACCTTGGCCTTGTCGTCGAGCGCGATCAGCGTCTGTCCGAGGTTGATGTGCAGCAGCGGCGCATCAGGCTTCAGCTGAACCGAACGGCGCTGCGGCGCCTCGGCCTCGGGTGCGCGGCCGAACTCAAACAGGATCTGGCCCTTCAGCTCCCACAGGTAGGGGTTGTTCGGCTGCTCCTGCAGCAAGGCGTCGATCAGCCGGAGCGCCTTGTCCGGCTCCTTCATCTGGTAATAGGCGATCGCGCGCGCGTAGCGGGCCGGATAGCTCCGGTCGGTCTCCGTATACTTCACGATCGCCGTCTGCGGGTTGAGGAAGGCGTCCAGCTTGGCCTTCATGATCTCGTGCTCGGCCATCGCCTCCGGAGTGTCGGTCTCCTTGTAGTGGGGCAGGGCCTGGACGCGCGAGCGCAGGGCGTCGATCCGGTCTGAGGAGAGGGGGTGGGTGCGGAAGTACTGGTAACGCCGCGCCTCGTCGAACACCTCCTGATAGCGGAAGTTGTCGAAGAAATCCGCCAGCCCCCGGCCGGAGAGTCCGGACTTCTCAAGCAGGGTGGCGCCGGCCTGGTCGGCGCGGGACTCCTGCTCGCGGCTGAAGCCGATCGCGCCCAGCGTGCCGAAGTAGCCGGCGCTGCCGACCAGCCCGGCGGCGGCGTCGGCCGAGCCGGCCATGGCGGCCAGCAGGCCCAGCCCCATGGTCAGCAGGAAGGGCTTCATGCCGGCCTGGTTCATCTCGCCCGAGCGGGCGCTATGGCCGGCCGCCAAGTGGCCGACTTCGTGCGCCATAACCCCCTGCAGTTCGTTGGGGTTCTTGGTCTGCAGGATCAGGCCGGTGTTGACGCCCATGACCCTCGGCGCGGCGAAGGCGTTAAACTCCTTCGAGCCGATCAGCGCGATCTCCACCGTCTTCGGGTCGATTCCCGCCGCCGCGAAGATCGGGGCGGAGTCCTTGTGCAGGATCTCCTCGATCTCGGTGTCGCGGATCAGGGTCTCGCCTTGCTCCTGCGCCGCCACCAGCGTCGGGCGGACGAGCAGGCTCACGGTCAGGGTGACCGCGAGCACCAGGCGGGAAGCTGACCGGGAAGGGGGCGCCATACTCAACTCTCTAAGCTGCCCCCCTCAAGGCCTGGCCAGAATACCGCGTCAGCCTCGCCGCCACCAGCCTCGCCGCGGCGCGGTCGGAGGCGCGGTGATCTCCGCGGGATCCGGTTCGCGCGGCGCCGGCGCCGCCACAGCTTCGGCCATGGCCGGCTCGGGCGCCTGGGCCGGCGGCGGGCTGACGTCCGGCGTCGCCGTCTCGAAGACGGGTTCGGCCGGCGTCGCCTCGGCCGCGGGCGCCTTGCGGCGACTGCGCGGCTTCTTCGCCGGCGGCGCCTCGTCGGCCGCGACCTGCGTTTCGACCGGCTCGATCACCGGTTCGCCAGCGGGCAGGGCCTGGGCCTCTGCGATCGCCTCGGCAGGCGCCTCCATGGAAGCCGCCTCGCCGCGGCCACGGCCACGGCTGCGGCGTGCGCGCTTCGGCTTTTCCTCGACCGCGGGCAGTTCGACCCAGATGTCGTCGCCCGACTCCGCGGCGGTGGGCCGCGAGATGACGGGTTCAGGCGCATGCGCCGCCTCGGCCGCAGCGGCCACGGGCGCCGGGCGGGCGTCGTTCGCGGCGCGGGGCGTGGGCTCGGGCGCCGGCGCACGCTTCAGGTCCTCTGCGGGATCGTACCAGACGAACGGATCCTCGCCGTAGGGCACCCACGGCCGGGTCCAGGCGAAGACGTCCTGCGGGCGCGCGTCGTCGCGCATGCGTCGGCCGCCGCGACGGCCGCGACGCCGCCGGCGTCCGCCGAAGCCGCCTTCGTCATCGCCGTCCTGCTGAGCCTCAGTGGGCGCGGCCGGCGCGGCGGCGCGATCCTCGCGGACCTCACGGCCGTCCTCGCCACGCCGCCGACGACGGCGCCGACGGCGGCCGCGGCCATCGCCTTCGTGGCCCTCTTCCGACGTGCGTGGCGCCTCGCGCTCGCCTTGCGGGCGCGGCCCGGCGGCTTCCAGTTCCTCGCGCTCGTCTTCTTCGTCCTCTTCCTCGTCTTCTTCGTCCTCGTCCTCGATGTCGTCGTCGGCCTCATCGTCGTAGGCGTCGGCGGGCTCGGGGGCGTAGGCCGGCGCCGGCGCCTGGACCAGGGCGGCGGCGTGCTCGGCGCGGGTCTCGCTCGCGGTGCGCTCGATCTGGCACTCGGCGTGGGCCATCTCGTCGTCGATCACCACGGTGGTGAAGAGGCCGAAGGTCTGGAGCAGGCGGGCCAGGTGGGCGCGCTTCTCGTTGAGGATGTAGAGGCCGATGGCCCGGGGGACGGTGAGGGTGGCTTCGCCGCCGCCCTTCAGCGCCTCGACTTCCAGCGAGCGCAGGGCCGCCAAGGCGCTGGATTCCACCGAGCGGACGCGTCCGGTGCCGGCGCAGTGTTCGCAGACGTGGGTCGTGCCTTCCAGCACGCCCGTGCGGCGGCGCTGGCGGCTGATTTCCATCAGGCCGAACGGGCTGATCTTGCCCATCTGCACGCGGGCGCGGTCGTCCTTCAGGCAGTCCTTGAGGACCTTCTCGACGGTGCGGTTGTTCTTCGCCTCGTCCATGTCGATGAAGTCGATGACGATCAGGCCGGCGAGGTCGCGCAGGCGCAGCTGGCGGGCGGTCTCCTCGGCGGCTTCCATATTGGTCTTCAGCGCCGTGGCTTCGATGTTCCGCTCGCGCGTCGAGCGGCCGGAGTTCACGTCGACGGCGACCAGCGCCTCGGTCTGGTTGATCACCAGGTACCCGCCGGAGCGCAGCGGCACGACCGGCGAGTAGATCTGCGACAGATGGTCTTCCACCTTGTGCTTCACGAAGAGCGGGGTGGTCTCCCGGTAGTGCAGGACCTTCTTCGCCTGGCTCGGCATCAGCATGCGCATGAACTCGCGCGCTTCCCTGAAGCCCGCCTCGCCCTCGACGAACACCTGGTCGATGTCCTTGTCGTAGAGGTCGCGGATGGTCCGCTTGACGAGGTCCTCCTCCTCATAGATCAGCGCCGGCGCGATCGAGTGCAGGGTGGTCTCGCGGATGTTCTCCCAAAGACGCAGCAGGTACTCGTAGTCGCGCTTGATCTCGGCCTTGGTGCGCTTGGCGCCGGCGGTGCGCACGATCAGGCCCATGCCCTGTGGCACGTCCAGGCTCTGGACGACGGTCTTCAGCCGCTTGCGGTCGGTGATCGCGGTGATCTTGCGGCTGATGCCGCCGCCACGGGCGGTGTTGGGCATCAGCACGCCGTAACGGCCGGCCAGCGACAGATAGGTCGTGAGCGCCGCGCCCTTGTTGCCGCGCTCTTCCTTGACGACCTGGACCAGCATGATCTGTCGGCGGCGGATCACTTCCTGGATCTTGTACTTGCGCATCAGCCGCCGGCGGCGCCGGGCGACCTCCGCCTCCATGACGTCGTCCTCGTCGTCGGCCGCAGCGCCGGCGTCGTCTTCGTCGTCATCCTCGGACGCGGCGGCCTGCCGGCCGCGGGGCTCGTGATGGTCGTCGTCCTCCTCGGCCTCTTCGCGCAGCAGGGCTTCGCGATCGGCGACCGGGATCTGGTAGTAGTCGGGATGGATTTCGTTGAAAGCCAGGAAACCGTGGCGGTTTCCGCCGTACTCGATGAAGGCCGCCTGCAGCGACGGCTCCACGCGCGTCACCTTGGCGAGGTAAATGTTCCCTCGGAGCTGCTTTCGGTTCTGGCTTTCGAAATCGAAGTCTTCAACGCGGTTTCCGTCGACCACCACCACACGCGTCTCTTCGGCGTGGGCGGCGTCGATCAACATCGTCTTCGTCATTTATCGTATCTCCACGGCGCGCGTCGGGCATGGCCCCGCGCAGCCGGCTTGTGGGACGAGCGCGCGCTATGCCCCGGGCGACGCCTGGATAGGCGTTCCTGGCGGCTTCAAGGCCGACGAAGGCGTGAGCTGCGCAGCTCATCAGGTGTGTTCCCAGGCGCGCCTGAATCAGGCGCGGATCGGAGGAATGCGTCGTGGCCGAAGGGCCGTTCACCGACGCTGTTGACGCGTGACTGCGCCCCTGCTCGAGGCCGGGCCGGCTCATCACGCGAGCGGACTTTGCAACACCGGAGTTAAAATTGAAAGCGTTACGACGCCGCGCAGGCCGGAAAGCGCCGCACGAGGCGGGCGCGGCGAGCCGAAAGGTCTTGTTAACCGCTTGGCTACGCCCCTGCGGCTATAAGATGGCTTCATTCCGGGATGAACCGGCATAGGTTGAGGCGATGCTCGGGCGAGTTGGACAGGCGTTGGGCGGAGGCAGGGTGCGCGTCCTGCTGGTCGCGGTCGCCGCGATCCTTGGCCTGGCCGCCGTCGCCGCCTCGCATGCCGCGACGGTCGCCGCCGACCTCCTGCGGGTCCGCCTGGGCGGGGACGGATCACAGGCCCGGATCGTCATCGACCTCGATCATGCCGCCACCGGCAAGGTGATCGCCGATGGTTCGGCTGACCGGCGCGTGATCGTGGTCCTGCAGGGCGTCTCCGCCGTCACGGCCCAGGGCGCGGGCTCGGGCCTAGTCAAGACCTGGGTGGTCGATCAGACCGGCGCCGGGGCGCGCCTGCGGATCGACCTGGCGACCGACGCGACGATCAAGCGCCGTTTCCTGCTGCCGCCGGCCGATGGCGTGGACCATTATCGCTATGTCATCGACGTGGCCGCCGCCCCCGGCGCGCCCCCGGTCAAGGTGGTGAAGCCCCGCGAGGTCGCGGCGCTTCGCGCGCCGCTGCCGCTGAAGAAGGTGGTCGTGATCGACGCCGGGCACGGCGGCCACGACCCGGGCGCCCACGGCGTGCAGGCCATCGAGAAGGATATCAATCTCGCCGCCGCCCTGGCCCTGAAGGCGCGCCTGGAGCGCACCGGTCGCTACAAGGTGGTGCTCACCCGCGACGCCGACGTCTATGTGCCGCTGGACGACCGGGTGCGGGTGGCGCAGCGGGCCGACGCCGACCTGTTCATCTCGCTGCATTCCGACTCCGGCGCCGAGGCCGGCCTCCGCGGCGCCAGCGTCTACACCCTGTCCGACAAGGCCTTCGCCCGCGCGACACGCTTCGTGAAGGCTGATGACTGGTACATGCGCGCGAGTCTCGCCTCGGACCCGGGCGTCAGCGACATCCTCTTCGACCTGACGCAGCGGGCGACCAAGAACCGCTCGGCCACCTTCGCCGAGACCCTGGTCACCAACCTGGACGGCCACGCGCCGCTGCTCCGCCGCAGCCACCGCAGCGCGGGCTTCATGGTGCTGCTGGCGCCGGACGTGCCGGCCGTGCTGCTGGAGATGGGCTTCCTCTCCAACCCGCAGGACGAACAGCGCCTGCGCGATGCCGACGGCCGCAGCGAGATCGTCGACGCCGTGGCCCGCTCCATCGACGACTATTTCGGCCAGACCACCAAGCTCGCGGCCCGCTGACCCACCGCGCCGCCTCCAGCGGGCATCTTGCTCCCCCGCAGCGCGGGAGAGAGGACCCGCGCGCCGAAGAGCGCGTGGGGGAGGGGGCGAGCCGCCGGCAGGGCGCCTCGTTCATCGACGGCGCGGCTGAGAGGCGATGAGCTGCGGGAACGCCCTGCCGCGGGCTGCTGCTCCGCCACCCCGCGCCCTTCGGCATCCGCCTCGGGACAGGCCTCACCCGTCGCTGCGGCTCGATGGATCGGGCGGGCGCGATGTTCGCGGCGGTTAGCGCTTTCTGACTCTTAGCTGCCCTTGGGAAGGTCCGGTTGTCGGCTCCCACGTGAGCTTGGTCGGCGCGGGGCTCAGGCTCTCCTTAGCGGATGCGATTGAGCACGCTCGCAGCGCCAGGCGGCGGTATCGTTCATCGGTAAACTGGTTTGGAAGGGTGGCCCGTTCTTCCCGGCGCGAAGAGGCTACACGTCTGAGCGAGATCAGTGCCGGCGGCCCCGCAGAGCGCGATAGAGATCTCGGGCTTTTCAATTGTGGCCATAGGTCTATCGGTTTGGAATACTGACGAGCGGCATGGAGTTTCGACAAAGCGTTCCTGCCTCGCTAGGGGCAGCACAAATCGGAGCGTGATTCGGTTAAGGCCTTTTAGGCTGTATGCTCCGAAAGAGCGGCGCATGACCACGCTTGCGTACACGACCCCTCCGAGTTCTGCTGCGAACGATGGAAGCGCCCGCAGCCAAGGCGGCGCTCAGCGAATCTGCGCGGACGTGCAGTGTCCCACCAGAAAGCTGCATCTCACGGAGAGTCGTTGCGCAGATTCTCGAACTGCTGGCCGACCACGGCGTAGCATTCACAGGCGTGTCGTAGCAGGGCGGGACGATCGACGATCGCCATTTGGCCGCGCGAATAGTCGATGACGCCGGCGCGCTTGAGCGAGGCGGCCATCGTGCTCACCGTGCTGCGCTGCACCCCGGTCATGACCGCCATATATTCCTGGGTGAGTGCGAAGTTCCTGGTTCCCACACGATCCTGGGTCATCAAAAGCCAACGAGCCAGGCGGGCTTGCACCCCGTGGGAGGCGTTGCAGGCCACCCCTTGTTCGGCCTGCAGTGACAAAGCGCGGGTGTGCAGCAGCACCAGCTTGAGCAACTCTGGGCTGGCGCCGACGGCTTTACGGAACGACGAGGCGGGCAGTTGCATGGCGCTGCCGCCGATCTGCGCGGAACACCCGCGAGCGCGACGGCTGGATGGTGATCGCGTCAAGCACCGCGACCACGCTCTCGCGGCCGACCGTCGAGGTCTCCACGACCTTGCCGTCTTTCAAGACGGTCACCACGGAGATGCAGGCGCTGCCCGGGAAATAAACGTAGTCGACCTCGTCACCAGTTTCGAAGAGCACTTCGGCGGAGGCCAGGGCGATCTCGGTCATGCCGTTGGTCAGCGCCTCGCGATCGCTCGGCTTCAGCGCGGACAAGAAAAAATTGAGAAGCTGCACTTTTGTTCCTGCGCGGCATCAGAGCCGAAGACCGCAGGATCCTCATACGAACATTATGCGCCCCTCCTGAAGTCGTTTGTCAAAAAAACGTCCCCGCGCCGCGAAATAGGCCTTTATAAATCTGGTATCAGACACAGTATGTCGTGTATCGACATTGATCCCGCATCTGAATTACGGACGCTAGTGCGACTATGGGCAGCTACGAAGCTCAACCGATCCCCGCCATTGACGCACCGTTCGAGATCGAGACGGTTGGAGACGAGGTGGTCTTCATCGGCCCCGGAGCTGTTGCCTTCGCCATGACGCGGCCGGCGGCGCGCGAGACCGCCGCACGCCTGTGTGAGGTCCTCGCGGCTCCGGAATCTAGAACCGACGGTGACGCAGCCCTAGAGGCTTACCTTCCCCGGGGCGATTGAGCTCAGGCATCCGCAACGAAGCGCCGAAGGGCACGTCAGCTCCCTGGAAGGGGCCGCAGGGCCGACTCATTGGGCCGATCCAGCTGACGAGGCCGGCCGAAGCGGCGAAGGTCTTCGTGTCGCCGCGCACCACTGCCGCCGCGGCCAGAACCAGGCGCAAAGCCAATGCGGCCGCAGATGCCGCTGCGAGGACGCAATAGCCTCAAGGCGAGGCGAGCGTACTCTGCTGGCTTTTCGCAGCTCCTGCCGGCGGCACTGAAACGCGGTTGAGAGCGCTCCCGCCGGCCGGCCCAGCAGAGTTCCACATTGAACAGGCAGGCTGACCTCCCGTTGATTAGGCGGCCATCGCGCGAAGCATGTCGGGAACCCGACGGGGGGCGGTTTGTCGGTCTCCCATCCATTCACCAGAGCCCCATGTCGGTCGCGCGATCGGATACAAGCAGCCTCAGGAAGGTTCTGATCGTCGAAGACGAGCAGGAAATCTGTGAGCTGCTCACCTAGATGGTGGAGTTGGGAGGGTTCGCGACCCACCGCCTCCAGCAGGACCAACAGGCCTACGACGCGCTGCGCTCGGGGGAACCGTTCGCCTGCATGCCGCGTAAGGCAGCGCTTTTCGTTAGGCGCAAGACCGACCGCACGCCACGTCTTCGGCCAGCTCCTTGGGCAGGCGCGCCGTCGCGATGTGACAGCCGAGCCGCAGGAATGTCCTGTACCTGAAGCGATCCGAACCTCGGCTTGTGGCGCAAGCCGCCCATTTGCAGGTCATGGCGCCGCCTCTGACTTGGAGACATCGCGACGGACCATACCGAAGGCGCACGACGAGCCGGCGGCGCAGGCGCCCGCGCCAGCGAGCATCGCGCCGTGGAATGCTGAAAACAGCTGCTCGCCCTTCGCCGCGAGCACGGACCCTAGAAGTGCAGTCGCGATCAAGCCGCCTGTGCGCGCGACCGCGCTGTTGAACCCTGAGGCTGATCCCGTGTGATGTTCGTCAACCGAACTCAGCACCGCAGTCGTCAGCGGTGCGACCGCACCGCTCATGCCGATCGCAATGACCAGGATTGCGGGCAGCACATCGCGCCAATAATGCCCATTGTGGTCGATTCTGAGCGCCAGCAGGAAACCCGCGGCCACCAGCAGAGGGCCGATCGACAGCGGGAGCCGCGGTCCGATCCGGCCGGCGAGGGCGCCCATCAGAGGCGACGCCACCGAAAGTACAAGCGGCAGCGGCAAGAGCGCCGCGCCAGCTTCGGCCCCTGAATAGCCGGCGGCTTTAATCAGCACGTAGGGGATCAACACGAACAACCCGCCAAGAGCGCCGTAGAGCAGGAGGGTGAGCAGCGTCAGCCCACCGAAGCTCTTGGAGGTGAAGAGACCGAGCGGCATCATCGCGAGGTCGCCGCGCCGGCGCTCGATCAGCACGAAGGCGCCCAGCAGTCCGAGCGACCCGATGGCGGCGGCGACCGCGCCGGCTGTCCAGCCGCGGCCGGAGGCGACCGTGAGCGCCCAGGTAAGCGCGCCCAGTCCGAGCGTGACGAGAATACCGCCCATGCCATCGAGCGGCTGTTCCCGCCCGTCCCGGTCCCGCGGAACGTATCGCCAGGCCAGCAACATGGCGCCCGCGGCGAGCGGCAGATTGATGAGGAAGATGGCGCGCCAACTTACCAGATCGACCAATGCGCCACCCAGGACCGGACCGAGGGCGCCCATGGCGGCTCCAGTCGCCGCCCAGATTCCGATCGCACGCCCTTTCGCCTCATCCTTGAAGGTCGCGCCCAGGATTGCGAGGCTATTCGGCATGAGCACGGCGGCGCCGACCCCTTGGACGAAACGGCTGGCGAGCAAATTGGAAAGTGTCGGCGCAACTGCGCAGCCTATGGAAGCAAGCGCAAACAACGCCGTTCCCGCTATCAGGAGGCGCCGTCGCCCGAACCGGTCTCCAGCTGCGCCGCCGAGCAGCAGGAGTGCGCTGAGCGGTAGGAGATAGGCGTTCACGAGCCACTGCAGCGCGCCTGCGTCCGCCGATAGGCTGCGGCCGATCGCCGGCAGCCCGACGTTGACGACCGAACCGTCCACGAACGCTAGGCTGGATGCCAAAATCGTTGTCGCGAGCACCAACCGAGGATGGTCGACCTCGACGCCAGGCTCCGCAGAACGCGCGGCAGCGATATCGCACGTGGCGTGAACGGCGGCGGACATGGCAGCATCTCTACGCGCCGCAATCCTCTGAGGATACAGGTCAACTCTTCCAGCGTTCAGGTTCGCCCTTCAGTGGCACGGGCCTTCATCACCTGTTCGGCCGCATACTGTGCCCGGCACGCGTTTGGCGTCCTGACTAGGTCTTGTGATGGCGATGATGGCGATGGTGGCTGGCCCGCGCTCGGGCGGTATGGTGGGCATGGGCATGGGCGGTGGCGGGGTGGCGGCTGGCCTTGGCTTTGAACGTTTTGTGCGTCCGGGAGCCGGAACGCGCAATTGCATGCGGATGGCGAGTGGTCCGAGCCTTCACCTTAGCGCGATGCGCGCTCCGCGCAGGCGCGCTGCGGCCGTATCTCGACCCCTGAGCAATCAGCCGTTGGGCGCGCTCGGAGTTGTAAGCGTCGAGGTAGGGATTGAGGCTGGAAGCCAAGGCAGGGTCTCCCCGCATAGCGTCACCCATCTCGTTGTATTCCTCGACGCTCATGCCTGCGTCCTGGATCACCCGGCTCATCGAGGCCGAATCCTGTTGACCCAGCGCCTGCAGCTCTACGGTGGCGTGGGCGAACCTCTCCATCTGGTCGGCGGAGTAGGCGTGCGTCGTAGCCGATGGCGTGGTGGCGGTCGACGCGGGCGGCGCGGCGGCGGCGGGCGGTTCGGCCGCCTCGACGGCGCTGCCCATCGCAAGCGTTGCGAACATCGCTAACGGCAGCCAAGCTTTCAGCAACAGTCCCACTCTTCCCTCCTCAGCTCAGTCCGCGCCGATTGAATGGTCAAGGTACTGACATTGCGCGCTCGGCGCCATGGCTCGCTCCCGCCAGACGCGCCAGTAGAGCGTCCGCTGGAAGCGCGGCATCCCCAGTAGGGTGACCTCCCTCTGGGGCGTCTCCGAAGGTCTGGCCGCCGGAACCACACGAAGGTCCGTTCCTAGCGCAATGTCCCCGCGTGAGTCCCACGGTTCGCCAGGGCGGATGAACCCTCGCGCCCGAACCCGGCACTGACGCAGAGCGAAGCCTGGAAATCTTCCGGCGACAGGCGCCCGCTTCGCAGGTGGGGAGATGCATGAACAAAGCTCATGGATTGGTCGGGTTGGCGGCGGCAGCCGCCCTCTCGGGGCTTGCGCCGTCGCGAGCCGTTGCGGAACCGCTTGGCCCATACATTGCCGTGGGCGCGGGCTATGACGACATGCCCGATCGCAATCTGACGATTAGCGGACGAAGGGTCAGCTCGCAGTGGAGGTCCGGTTACGGCGGGCTGGCCGCACTGGGATACAGATGGAGTCCCAACCTGCGCACCGAGCTGGAGGCCAGCGGACGCGTGGCCAAGGTGACGACGTTCAACGGCACGGCGCCTTGGGCTGGGAAGCAGTTCGACAATTCGATCATGATCAACGGGTTTTACGACATTGATCTTGGGGGTCGTTTCACCCCGTACGTTGGACTTGGGCTAGGGATGACGCAGCTCATCTGGGGCGACAATTTCCGGGTTCCGACCCAGGCGACGCCGACTGTTTACGATGGAGACCACGTCGAGGCCGGTTGGCAGGCGATCGTCGGGACCTCTTACGCAGTGTCGTCGAAGGTCTCGTTGGCGCTCGACTATCGGATCAAGGGTGCGTTCAGAGACTACAAGTTCCCGGGCAGCGTGGCGGGCAGGAACATCAACCACTTCGACTATCAGACGCGGAGCGTCTTCGGCAGCGTCCGTTATTCGTTCGGCCAGCCCGGGCCCACGACCTCGTCCTCTCATACGCATGAGCAGAGCGTGCTTGGCCCCTACGTCGCCGTCGGATTGGCCTACGACAAGATGCCCGACCGCAATCTGCTCATCGTCGGCCGGAAGGTCGATTCGCAATGGAAGACGGGTTGGGGCGCGCTGGCCGCGCTCGGCTACAGATGGTCCCCCAGGTTCCGCACTGAGCTGGAGGGCAGCGAGCGAATGGCCAAGGTGACGACCTTCAACGATGTCGCGCCCTGGGCTGGCAAGCAGTGGGATAATTCGGTGATGGTGAACGGCTTCTACGATGTGGATCTAGCCGGGCCCTTCACCCCTTACGTGGGCGTGGGCCTCGGCCTGACGGAGCTGAGTTGGGGCTCTAACTTCCGGGTTCCGACCCAGGCTGTCCCGACCGTCTACGACGGCGAGGACACCCGGTTGGGCTGGCAGGCGATCGCTGGCGTTTCGTACGCCGTGACGCCGAAGGTCTCGCTGGCGCTGGATGGCCGCCTCAAGGGCGCCTTCGGCGGGTTCAGCTTCCCGGGCACCGTGGCAGGTAGAAAGATCACCCACTTCAGCTACCGAACGGCCAGCGTCTTCGCGACCGTCCGCTACGCCTTCGGACCGCAATAGCGGAGGCGCCCTTGCAGCACGCGGTGGCCTCGCCGTTAACGGCCCCCGCGACCAGATCATCCGCCGATGGTTCCGCCTGTCGCCGGGCGGGATCGCCGCCGCCGCCGCCGCCGACCTTGACAAATCAGCCTCGTGCGTTCACCCTTTGTTCTCGCATGTCCGAACCCGCCACAGTCTCAGCCCTCGCAGCACCGGGGAACGACCCGGCTCCCCGCGAGGCCGGGGCTGGACCCGCGGACCCCGGGCGCGGCCTCATCGAGCGTCAGCTCTGGATTCTGGGCCGGCTGGCGGAGGCGGGGCTCAACATCGCGCTCGCCATCGAGCGCCAGGCGACCAGGGGCGAGGCGACGGGGACCGAAGGGGCTCCGCCCGAGGCGGTTCCGGTGGCGAAGGGCGACCTGGCGCTGGCCTATGGGCGCGCCGCACGGGCCGTGCGCTTGACCATCGCCCTGCAGGCCAGGCTGCTCAAGGAGCTGCAGGCGCTGGACGAGGGCGCCGCCCGCAAGTTCGCCGCCGAAGCGGCCAAGCCGGACCGGGATCGCCAGACGGCGCAGGCGGCGCGCAAGGCGCGCGTCGAGCGCATCGTCGAGCGGCTGATCCGGGCGGAGGCCCGCGACGAGGCCGAGGGCGACCGGCTGACCGATGAAGCCTATGAGCGGCTCGAACACGACGACATCTACGGCGACCTCTTAAGGAAGCCGGTCAGCGAGATCATCGCCCTCGTCTGCCAGGACTTGGGGCTGGCGCCGGACTGGAGCCGCTTGGCGCAGGAGGCCTGGGCTCAGGACGAGCTGGCGGGCGGGGCGATCGGATCGCCGCTCGCGAGGCTCCGGTGGCTGGATCCGCCGGGCGCGGAGCCGGCCGCGGTCGATACGCGCCCGCCGGAGCTTAGGGCGGCGTCACCCTGACACCTGCCGCCCGCAGGCCCGCTTCCGTCTCTCGCCTGCGGCGAGATCCACCTCCCCTCCGAGCCGCTTGCGGCTCGGCCCCTCTCGCTTCGCGAGCCACCCCCAAAGGGGGTGGATGAGCGGTGGAGGATCTGTTGAGCCAAGATGCCCCCGGCGCCCCTCACGAGCGTTGGCGCCCGCCGCGACGCGCGCTAGACGAAGCGCGGGGGCCCAATGCCTTTTGGGGGGCGTCCCCCGGGCCCTGGAGGCGAGCGCAAGTTGAACCCCCCCGAACGATGGGTCGCAACGGTCGGCGTGGCCGTTCTGAGCGCCATTGCCGTGGCCGGTTTCTGCGCCGCGATCTGGGCGGCGTGGATGTTCCACGAGATGCCCGACGCCGGCGACCTGGCCGACTACCACCCGCCGACCGCCACCCGCGCCTACGCCTGGGACGGCACGTTGATCGGCGAGTTCTCCCGCGAGCGGCGGATCTTCGTGCCCTACGACAACATCCCGCCCAAGCTCGCCCAGGCTTTCCTGGCGGCTGAGGATCACAACTTCTTCAAGCACGGCGGCGTCGATGTGAACGGCCTGGGCCGGGCGATGGCCAAGAACGTCATCAACGCCATGCACGGCCGTCGCTTCGAGGGCGGTTCGACCATCACCCAGCAGGTGGCCAAGAACGTCCTCCTGACCAACGAGGCGACGCTCGGGCGCAAGCTGAAGGAGGCCATCCTCGCGCGGCGGCTGGAGCAGGTGCTCTCCAAGGAGCGCATCCTCGAGCTTTATCTAAACGAGATCTGGCTGGGCTACCGCTCCTTCGGCGTCGGCGCGGCGGCCTACAACTATTTCGGCAAGTCGATCACCGACCTTGACCTGGCGGAATGCGCCTATCTGGCCAGCCTGCCCAAGGGGCCGGACAACTATCACCCGGTGCGCCGCAAGGCCGCCGCCATGGCGCGGCGCAACTGGGTGCTGGACCAGATGGCCGAGTTGGGATGGGCCAGCCGCGCCGACGTGGAAAAGGCCAAGCGCGAGGACCTGGTGGTCCAGCCGGAGCCGACGCGGGCCAAGTACCGGGACGCCGACTACTTCGTCGAGGAGGTGCGCCGGCGCGGCCTAGCCACGCTGGGCGAACGGCTGAACCAGGGCGGCTACTATATGCGCACGACCCTGGACCCGCGCCTGCAGAGCGCGGCGAAGACGGCGCTGATGGACGGGCTGGAGGCCTATGACCGTCGTCACGGCTGGCGCGGCGCCTGGGGTCATGTGACCACGCTGGCCGGCTGGGAGCAGGTGGCCAAGAAGACGGCCGCGCCGGCCGAGCGGCAGGCCTGGCGGGCGGCGGTGGTGACCGACGTCGGCGGCGGGGTGGTCCAGGTCCGCACCATCGAGGGCCAGACCGGCTCGCTCGACCCCAAGGACGTCGCCTGGGCCAGGGCGGGCAAGGGAATCGGCTCCGGCGACCTCATCTTCATCGCGCCGGACGAGGCGGGCGGCTCGGCGCTGCGGCTGAAGCAGATCCCGATCGTGAACGGCGCCATCGTCGCCATGGAGCCCAATTCCGGCCGGGTGGTGGCGATGGTGGGCGGCTACTCCTTCTCGCTCTCCAACTTCAACCGGGCCACTCAGGCGCTGCGCCAGCCGGGGTCCGCGTTCAAGCCGATCGTCTACGCCACGGCGCTGGAGAACGGCTACACGCCGGCCAGCGTGGTCATGGATTCGCCCATCACGCTCCCCGGCGCCAACGGCCAGGCGTGGACGCCGGAGAACTACGAGGGCAAGTACTACGGCCCGCTGCAGCTTCGGAAAGGCCTGGAGCTGTCGCGCAACACCATGACCGTGCGCCTGGCCCAGGGCGTCGGCATGACCAAGATCGCCGCCAACGCCGAGAAGCTCGACGTCAGCAAGCACATGGACCGGGTGCTCTCGATGGCGCTGGGGTCCGGCGAGACGACGGTCTTCAAGATGGCCGCCGCCTATTCGACCTTCGTCAACGGCGGCCGGAAAATCGACCCGCACCTGATCGAACTGGTGGAGGATCGCGAGGGCAAGCCGATCCTTAGGGCCGACAAGCGCGACTGCGAACGCTGCGACGCCGGCTTCAATGGCGACGAGAGCCCGCGCATCCCCACGACCGGCGAGCAGGTCTGGAACCCGATCACCGCCTACCAGATCACCAGCATGCTGCAGGGCGTGGTCCAGCGCGGGACGGCGACCCAGGCGCTGGTCCTGGGCCGGCCGGTGGGCGGGAAGACCGGCACCACCAACGACTATCGCTCAGCCTGGTTCATGGGCTTCTCCCCCAAGCTGGTGGTGGGCGTCTACGTCGGCTTCGACGACAACCGGAGCCTGGGCGACCGCGAGACCGGCGCCGTGGACGCCGTGCCGATATTCGTCCAGTTCATGCAGGAGGCCCTGAAGCACGAGGAGCCGGACGACTTCGTTCCGCCCAAGGACGCCAAGTTCGCCCTGGTGCGCGGCGTCCGCGAGGCCTTCCGGCCCGGCACCGAGCCGCGCGTCCTGGCGCCGGCGAACGTCGGGACTCTGGGGCCGGCCGGCCCGCAACCCTACGATCGCGTCTGGCAGAACGGCGTCACCGGTGCGCCGAACGCCGCCGCCGCGACCGCACCGCCACCGCCGAAGCCCAAGGACGAGACCTCCGGCCTGTACTGAGTGACCTTGTCTTGCCTGCCTGGGCGCGCTACGTCCCGCGCCCTTGTTTTGCGCCGCCCTTTGTTTTTAACGGAGCTTTCCCATGAGAGCGGATGTCGAGGCCGCGAAGGCCGACATCGAGCAGTCGATCGAACTGCTCAGGAGGCGTCTTTGACTGGGAACCTGCGCTTCGAAAACTCGATGAGCTGAACGCCCGCGTCGAAGACCCGACGATCTGGGACAACGCCGAAGGCGCCCAGACCCTGATGCGCGAGCGCAACCGGCTCGCCGGCCAGGTCAATGCGGTGAAGGCGCTGGAGAGCGATCTCGCCGACGCGCTCGGCTATGCCGAAATGGCGGAGGAGGAGGGCGACGAGGCCTCCTTTGTCGAGGCCTGCGCACAGCTCAAGGCCGTGAAGGAACGCGCCGGCCGCGCGGAGCTGGAGGCCTTGCTCTCCGGGGAAGCCGATGGCAACGACGCCTATCTCGAGATCAACGCCGGCGCCGGCGGCACCGAGTCCAACGACTGGGCCGGCATGCTTCTGCGGATGTACTCCCGTTGGGCCCAGGCCCACGGCATGAGCGTGGACCTGATCGAAGAGACCGCCGGCGAACAGGCTGGCATCAAGTCGGTCACCCTGCAGGTCAAGGGGACCAACGCCTACGGCTGGCTGAAGACCGAGGCCGGCGTCCATCGCCTGGTGCGGATCAGTCCCTACGACTCCAGCGCCCGGAGACACACCAGCTTCGCCTCGGTCTGGGTCTATCCGGTGGTCGACGACACCATCCAGATCGAGATCAATCCGGCCGATGTGCGCACCGATACCTACCGGGCGTCAGGCGCGGGCGGCCAGCACGTCAACAAGACCGATAGCGCGGTCCGCCTGACCCACATCCCCACCGGCATCGCCGTCGCCTGCCAGAACCAGCGCTCCCAGCACCAGAACCGCGACCAGGCGTGGAAGATGCTGAAGGCCAGGCTCTACGAACTCGAGCTGGAGAAGCGCGAGGCGGCGCAGCAGGCGCTGGAGGACCAGAAGACCGACATCGGCTGGGGCCACCAGATCCGCTCCTACGTGCTTCAGCCGTACCAGATGGTGAAGGACCTGCGCACCGAGGTGGAGACCTCCGACAGCGCCGGCGTGCTCGACGGCGACCTGGACGCCTTCATGGGCGCGGCGCTGGCGCAACGGGTGGGCGCGACGCGGGACGCGGTGGAGGCCTAACCCGCCCCCTGCAGCACGTAGGCGCCGGCGCGGACAAAGCGGGCGGGGTTCTGGACGCGGCCGTTCACCCACACCTCGTAGTGCAGGTGGGTGCCGGTGGAGCGGCCGGTGGAGCCCATCCCGCCCAGCGGCGCGCCGACCTCGACGTGCTGGCCGGCCCGCACGCCGATCCGCGCCAGATGGGCGTAGCGGGTCTTGACGCCCTGGCCGTGGTCCACCTCCACGGTCTCGCCGTAGCCGGAGCGGACGCCGGTGAAACTCACGCGTCCGGGCGCCGTGGCGTAGACGGGGGTCATTCGCGGGCCGGGGAAGTCCAGGCCCGGATGGAAGGCGGCGTGGCGGGTGAAGGGATCCATCCGAACGCCGAAGCCGCTCGATTGGGCGGTGTCATGGGTCGGCCGGGCGAGCGGGAGGCGCTGAGCGGTGGCGTCGAGCCCATCAGCTTCGGAGAGGTCGGCCGCGGCCTGCTGGAAGCGGGCGGCGAAATCCGCGTCCTGGCCCAGGTCCGCCGTCGCCACGACGGGCGATCTGTGGACGGCGCCGGGCGTGACGCCAGCCAGCCGCAGCGCCTTGCGCAGACGCTCCGCCCGCTCGCGCGCCAGGGTGTCGGCCGCCGCCACCAGCTGTTCCTGGCTGGCCTGCACCGCCTGCAGCCGGCGCAACGGATCGGTGGTGGCCGCGGCGGTTTCGATCCCCCGGGCGATCGGCGGCGCCAGCGCCTGGGCGGCGCCCGGCGTCCCTCTTGCATCGGTGAGCAGCAGGGCGAGCGCTGCGTGCCGCCGCTCGATCAGCGCCGCGAGCGCGGTGGTGGAGGCGTCAGCCTGCGAGGCGGCCTTAGGCGCGGCCACCCAGGCGTAGCTCGCCTGCGTCGCCGCCAGCCGCTCCGCCGCTCCGGAGCGCTCGATCAGGCTGATCAGCATCGCGGCGGTGCAGACGCCCATCCAGAGCGCGGCCGCCGCCAGGCCGCTGGCGGCGAGCATCTGCTTGCGCTGGGTGAGCACGAAGGCGCGCATTTCGCCGCCTGAGCGGAGATAGAGGTGTCGTTCCGGAAAGCATGCTTCGATGTGGGCGCGCAGGCGGCCCAGAAGCTTTCCTGCCAGCGTCATCACGTCCCCCGACGTTCCACCCCGTTGGCCCGCGATATGCGTCTAGATTTTAGGCGCCCACAAGTGACGGACGGTCGCAGGCAGGCTCGATTTTCACGGTTTGTTAAAGATTCTTTCGGGGCCGCTCACTTCGGCGGGTTGTTCCGCTCCAGGAAATCCACCGTGGCTTCCAGCATGGCAAGGCGGGTGTCGCCGCGGCTCAACCAGTGGTCCTCGCCCTCCAGGACCTTGAACTCGACCGGCTTTCCCGCACGCTTCAGCGCGTCGGCCATGCGTTGGCTCTGGGAGATCGGCACCACCGTGTCATCCTTGCCGTGGATCAGCAGGATAGGGATGTCCGCCTCCGCCGCGCGGGCCAGAGGGGAGTAGCGGCGCATGACGGGGTCGTGGGGATCGGTGGCGCCGATGAAACGAAACCAGTATCGCTGGGCGTCCAAGCCGCTCTTCGACCGGAAGTCGGTCACAAGACTGCTCAGGTCTGCGACGCCGCCGTAGGACACCGCGCATCGATAAACGTTGTGATCGATCGTTGCTCCGGCGAGCGCCGCATAGCCGCCATAGCTTGCCCCGACGATGCAGACCCGCTTGGGATCGGCGATCCCTTCACGGACGAGATATCGGACACCATCGGAGAGGTCCGTCTGCATCTTCCGGCCCCATTCCCCGTAACCCGCCTCGACGAAGTCGCGGCCAAACCCTGACGAGCCGCGGAAGTTGGCTTGCAGGACGGCGTAGCCTCTCGAGGCGAGCGCCTGCACCCAATAGTCGAAGCCCGGGGTGTCACGGTCCTCTGGCCCCCCGTGCGCCAAGACTATGAGCGGCAGATCATGCGGATTGCGCCCTCGCGGGAGGGTCAGATAGCCGGTGATCTCAAGTCCATCGGCCGCCTTGTAGCGCACGGGTTTCACCGGGGAGATGTGCTCGGCGGCGAGGGCTGTGTATTCCGCGCCGAGCCAGTCGGCATGATGCGTTGTCATGTCGACGAGGGCGTAGGCGGGCCCAAGTTCGGGCGAATCCACCCGAACCAGAATCTTCTCGCGATCCTTTGACCACGACACCAGCGTGACCAGATCGCCGGGATAGGCCCGAGTCACGGCCTGCCAAACGGCGGCATCGTGCGGATCCTCGAACCTGTACTCGGGCGCATCTCCGGCGAGGACGAAGGAACCGATCAGCCGATCGGTGCTGCGGTCGAAGATCGGCGCCTCGCCGACCGTCACCTCTCGTAGGTCACCCCAGGCGCCGCCGTTCAGCGACAACTCGCGCCAGCCGAAGCCGAGCTTCTCGTCCTCGATTCCTATGAGGATCGCTTTGCCGTCGGAAGTGAGCCCCATAAGAGAGGGAGTATCGACAGGCGCTGGGACCGTCTGGGCGGAACGCCAGCCGCTCTTGGTCTTCAGCTTCAGCGTCCAGACGCCGCCTCGATCGCCGTAGACCACTTGCGCCAGCGGGGCGCCATCAGGGCCGATCAGCCAATCCCGCGTGTCGGGAAAGCCCGGATCTACGAGCTTCGCCTTGTCGGTGCTGGTCGGGATGCTGATCAGCCCAAGCTGACCTGTGTTGCCGAGGAAATGCTCGCCCTTGATGAAGACCGTTGGGATGCCCTTCACAGTTCGGACGGCCGGTAGACCGTAAACCGTGTTCATCGCTTCGTCGGCGCCAACTATCTTCTCCAGCAGCGGTTGCAAACGCCGCTTCGACAAGTCGAGATCGAACGCCAGGGAATGCTCCACCCTGGGGCCCGTGACGTCGAGCGCCGAAGGCTGCTTTGTGGTGCTTGTTGTGACGATCACGTGTTCATCGCCGGCCCAGGTCATATCCTGAAGCTTCGCGGCGCCGGCGCGAACGGCGTAGATTAGCTCGGCGCCTCCCGATGGTAAGATCGCGATGGTCCGGTTCTCGCCGTCGGTGACGACGTAAGCGACGAATGCGCCGCTCGGCGAAACGACTGCCTGTTCGATGGCCGGCAGCTTGCCGTACGCCTCCAAAGGCGCTGAGGCGGCGGAACATCCCGCCGCAAGACAGACGCCGACAGCCGCAAACAGTCTAAAGCCCATGATCGCCCCCCGCAGCACCCTTGGGTAGAGTGTCGCGAAGTGGACCCTTCCACAAGGGCCGGGGCTGTGGGCGCCTTTAGGCCGCCTTCGCCGCCTCCAGCACCTGCTGGGCGTGGTTGGCCACCTTCACCTTGCGCCAGATCCGGCGGACGACGCCGTCCTTGATCAGGAAGGTGGATCGGTCGATGCCCATGTACTTGCGCCCATAGAGGCTCTTTTCCACCCAGGACCCGTAGCGCTCGATCATCGCGCCTTCCGGGTCGGAGGCCAGGGTCACGCCGAGATCGTACTTGGTGGTGAACTTCTTGTGCGAGGCCACGCTGTCCTTCGAGACGCCGACGACCGTCGCGCCGGCCTTGGCGAAGTCGGCGCCGAGCGCTGTGAATTCCTGCGCCTCCTTCGTGCAGCCGGTCGTGTCGTCCTTCGGATAGAAATAGAGCACGAGGGTCTTGCCCTGGAAGTCGGCGAGCCGCACCGGCCCGTCGGCCGTCTCCAGCTCGAAGTCCGGCGCCTTGTCGCCTTCGCTGATCGTGCTCATCGCTTGCCTCCTAGACCGGCTTCACCAGGACGATCTTCTTCTTGCCGGCGGACAGCTTGACAACCCCGTCGACAAGGTCGGCGGAGGTGACCAGGCGGTTTGCGTCCGGCTCGGGCTTGTCGTTGACCCGCAGGCCGCCGCCCTGGGCCAGGCGCCTGGCCTCGCTGCGGGACGCCGCCAGTCCGGCGTCCGTCGCCAGCGCCGCCAGCACGACGCCGCCCTCCAGCTCGGCGCGCGGGGTCTCGTGGGTCGGCAGATCGGCCGAGAGGCGTCCCTCGACGAAGGCGGCCTGGGCCGCCTGGGCCGCCGCCTGAGCCGCCTCTTCACCGTGCAGCAGCCGCGTGGCTTCGTTGGCCAGCACCTTCTTGGCCTCGTTGATCTCCGCGCCCGGAAGCTGCTCCAGCCGTGTGATCTCGTCCAACGGCAGGTCGGTGAAGAGCCGCAGGAACCGGCCGACGTCGGCGTCCTCCGTGTTGCGCCAGAACTGCCAGTAGTCGTAGGGGCTCAAGAGGTCGGCGTTCAGCCAGACCGCGCCGGCGGCGGTCTTGCCCATCTTGGCGCCCGACGAGGTGGTCAGCAGGGGCGTGGTGAGCGCGAAGGCGGCCTTGTGCTCCACGCGGCGCACCAACTCCACGCCGTTGATGATGTTGCCCCACTGGTCTGAGCCGCCCATCTGCAGCTGGACGCCCAGGTGGCGGCGCAGGTGGAGGAAATCCACCGCTTGCATCAGCATGTAGTTGAACTCGAGGAAGGTCAGCGGCTGTTCGCGGTCGAGCCGCAGGCGCACCGAATCGAAGGTCAGCATGCGGTTGACCGTGAAGTGCGGGCCGAACTCGCGCAGGAACTCGATGTAGCCGAGCTTGGAGAGCCAGTCGTCGTTGTTGACCATCACCGCGTCGGTCGGCCCGTCGCCGAAGGTGAGGAACCGCTCGAAGACGGTGCGGATGCTGGCGATGTTGCCGGCGATGTCGGCGTCGCTGAGCAGCTTGCGGCTCTCGTCCTTGCCGGAGGGATCGCCGACCTTGGTGGTGCCCCCGCCCATCAGCACGATCGGCTTGTGGCCAGCCTGCTGCAGCCGGCGCAGCATCATGATCTGGATCAGGCTGCCCACGTGCAGGCTGGGCGCGGTGGCGTCGAAGCCGATGTAGGCGGTGACGCAGGCTGTGGCGGCGGCCTCGTCCAGCTCCGCCGGATGGCTGATCTGGTGGATGTAGCCGCGGGCCTGCATGGTCTGCAGGAACGGGGACTTGAAGGCGGCGTCGGACATCGGCGGACTCTTGGGGCTTCGGTGGCCGGCGCGAGAGAGGGATTTCCAGGGCGCCGGCCGGGTGGACGGGCGCGCGTGATCGGCGGCCCGCTAGGTGCGCGGGCGGTAATAGCGGCCGGTGAGGGCGGTTGTGCCGATCATCCGGCTAGCTAGTCGTCGCGACGCATGGCAGTCAAGCCGGATGCGCGTCCTCGGATTCATGACCGGCACCTCGCTCGACGCCGTGGACATGGCGATCCTGGAGACCGACGGCGAGGCCATCACCGCCTTCGGCGCCGCCGGTGAGCGCAAGCTGACCGAGGCGACCCGCGACATCATGCTGGAGGCCACCGCCCAGGCGTTGCGCTGGCCGCGGGGCGCGCCGGCGCCGGTGGTCTTCGAGACGGCGGCGCGGGCCGGGGCCGAGGAGCATTTCGCCGCCGGCGAGGCTTTCCTGCGCGAACATGGGCTTGCATGGTCGGACCTGGACCTGATCGGCGTCCATGGCCAGACGGTGCTGCACGAGCGGCCTCAGGGTGGTGTCGCCGGCCGGACGGTGCAACTGGGCGACGCGGGCCTGTTGGCGCGGCGGACGGGCGTGCCGGTCGCCTTCGACTTCCGCACCGCCGACGTGGCCGCGGGCGGCGAAGGCGCGCCGCTCGCGCCGATCTACCACCTCGCCCGGGCGCGGGCCTCGGGGCTGAAGCCGCCGCTGGCGGTGCTGAACGTGGGCGGCGTGGCCAATGTGACCTTCATCCGCGAGGACGGCGAGATCGCCGCCTTCGACACCGGTCCGGGCAATGGCCTGATCGACCTCCTGGTGCAGGACCGCAGCGCCGCGCGCTTCGACGCCGAGGGCCGGCTGGCCGCCGCTGGGCGGGTGGACACAGGCGTCTTGGCGGGTCTTCTGGCTCATCCCTATTTCTCAGCGCCCGCGCCCAAATCTCTGGACCGACATGACTTTCCGCTATCGGCCGTCGCTGGGCTGTCCCTGGAAGACGCGGCCGCGACCCTGGTCGCCTTCACCGCCGAGGCCGTGCGGCTGGGCTTCGTCCTGATGGGCGAGACCCCGTCGGCGACGATCGTCTGCGGCGGCGGCCGGCGCAATCCGCAGATCATGAAGGCCATGGCTAAACGCTTGCCGGGCCAGGTCAGCGACGCCGACGATCACGGCTGGCGAGGCGATGCGATCGAGGCCGAGGCCTTCGCCTACCTCGCTGCGCGCACCGCCCGCGGGCTGCCGATCTCGTTCCCGAAGACGACGGGTGTCCCCGAGCCGATGAGCGGGGGCCGCATCGTGCGGCCGAGCTGAGTCACTCGACGGCGGCGTGGGCGGGACCAGGCGCGCCGGCGCGTGCGGATTTCAGCACCAGCACCAGCGGCAGGCAGAGCAGGCACGTCACGAACATCAGTCGAAAATCGTTGACGTAGGCCACCATACCCGCCTGCCGGTTCAGTTCGGCGTCCAGCGTGAGCGCGCCCTCGACGCTCTGGGGCGAGAAAGCGCGGTCCAGGCCCCAACGCACCATGGGATCGGAGGGAACGACCATGGCCGCGAGCGAGGCGTGCATGACCTGGGTGTTGGCCGTCGCCAGGCCCTGCATGACGGAGATGCCGACGCTCGAGCCCAGGCTGCGGACAAGATTGAACATCGCCGCGCCGTCCGCTCGGAGCGCGGGCGGGATGGTGGCGAAGGCGAGGCCGGTCATTGGCACGAAGAAGAGGCCGGTGCCGACACCGTTCACGAAGCCGGAGATCACCAGGGGGCGAGCCGTCATCGTCAGGTCGAAATGCATCATCTGCCAGAGCGCGAGCGCGCTCAGGAGGAGGCCACCCAGCATCAGCAGTCGCGGGCCGAGCCGGGCTGTCAACGGTGGCGCGAGCCACATGGTCAGGAACATCCCGAGCCCCCGCGACATGCTGACCAGGCCCGACGTCAGCACCGGGTAGCCCATCAGCGACTGCATTAGCAGCGGCAGGATGGCCAATGAGCCGAAGAGGGTGGCGCTGGTGAGGAGGGCGAAGACGCTGGTGGTCACCAGGTTTCGGTCACGGAGAAGCGAGAGATCGATGAATGGATGCCGGGTGGTGATGGTGTGGGTGAGGAACACCCAGAACGCGATCAGAGCGACCACGGCGTCGGTCCAGATTTCGGTGGAGGAGAACCAGTCCTGACCGGGGCCGCGGTCGAGCATCAATTGCAGGCTGGCCATCGAAAGGATCAAGGCGCCGAAGCCGACGAAGTCGAACCTTCGCGCCGTCGAACGAACGTCATCGCTCATGAAGACCAGGAGTCCGAGGGCGGCGAGCGCTCCGATCGGAAGGTTGATGTAGAAGCACCACCGCCAGGAGAATTGGTCGGTGATGTAGCCGCCGATGACCGGCCCCAGGAGCGGCCCAAGCACGGTGCCCATCGCCCAAAGGGACATGGCGCGGCCATGGTGCTCCGGTGGGTTGACGTCCAGCAGAATGGCCTGCGCGAGCGGCATGGCGAAGGCGCCGAACGCCCCTTGCAGCAGGCGGAACAGCACCAGTTCCGGCAGGCTGGAGGCCAGGCCGCACAACATCGAGACCACAGTGAAGCCGATGATGGCCGACAGCAGCACGCGCCTCGCGCCGAAGCGATTGGAGAGCCAGCCGGACAGAGGCGTCACCATGGCGGCGGCCACGATGTAGGAGGTCAGCACCCAGCCGATCTGGTCGCGCGATGCGGACAACGATCCCTGGATGTGCGGCAGCGCCACGTTGGTTATCGTCGAATCCAGGGCCGTCATCAGCGTCGCCAGCATGACCACGACGGTGATCGGGCCGCGATTGGCGATGTTCCGCTCGGCGCTCATCGGCGCTTACTCCATCGCCGCCTGAGCGGGGCCCGGCGTCGGGGCGCGGCGCGCGGCCTTGAGGATCAGCACCAGGGGGATGCAGAACAGGCTCACCACGAACATCAGCCGGAAGTCGTCGAGATAGGACACCATGCTGGCCTGGCGGTTCAATTGGGCGTCCAACGCCAGCGCGCCCTCGACCGTCTGGGGGGAGAAGGCGCGGTCCAGGCCCCAACGCACGACCGGGTCGGAGGGGATGACGTGGGCGGCGAGCGAGGCGTGCATCGCCTGGGTGTTGGCCGTCGCCAGGGCCAGCATGATCGATATCCCTAGGCTGGCGCCGATGGCGCGCAGCAGGTTGAACATCGCCATCGCGTCCGGCCGCAGCGCCGCCGGCACGGTGGTGAAGGCGAAGGTGGTCATGGGTACGAAGACCAGGCCCATGCCCACGCCCTGCAGCAGGCTGGCGATGATCAACGGCTGGGAGCTCATCGCCAGGTCGAAATGCATCATCCACCAGAGCGAAAGCGCGTTCAGCGCCAGTCCGATCAGCATCGGCATGCGCATCCCCAGGCGGGTCACCAGCCGCGGGGCCGCCCACATGCTGAGGAAACTGCCCAGGCCGCGCGGCATGCTGACGATCCCTGAGGCGAGCACCGGGTAGCCCATCAGCGTCTGGGTCAAGATCGGCAGGATGGTCAGCGAGCCGAACATGATGCCTGTCGTCAGGAAGCTGAACACGCTGGTGACCGCCAGATTGCGGTCGCGCAGCAGGCTCAGGTCAATGAACGGGTGCCTGGTGGTCATCGTGTGGGTGACGAAAATCCAGAAGGCGGTGAGGGCCACAAGGGCCTCGGTCCAGATCTCAATGGAGGAGAACCAGTCCTCGCCTGGGCCCCGGTCCAGCATCAACTGCAGGGCCGCCACGCTCACGATCAACGCGCCGAAGCCGAGGAAATCGAACTTGCGCCCCGGCAGGCGGACGTCGTCGTGCATGAAGATCAAGACGCCCAGGCCTGCCACTGCGCCGACCGGAAGGTTCAGGTAGAAGCACCAGCGCCAGGAGGAATTATCGGTGATGTAGCCGCCGACGAGAGGTCCCAGGACGGGGCCGATCACCGTGGCCATGGCCCAGAGCGACATGGCTCGGGCGTGCCTCTCGGGGGGGTTGATGTTCAGCATCACCGCCTGGGCGAGGGGCAGGGTGAACGCGCCGCAACTGCCCTGGAGCAAGCGGAAGAGCACCAGCTCCGGTAGGCTGGTGGCGACCCCGCAAAGCATCGAGGAGGTGGTGAAGCCGGCGATGGCGACGACCAGCACCCGTTTGACGCCGAAGCGGGTCGATATCCACCCCGAGAGCGGGGTTACCATGGCGGCGGCCACGATGTAGGAGGTCATCACCCAGCCGATCTGGTCGCGGGACGCCGAGAGCGAACCCTGAATGTGCGGCAGCGCCACGTTGGCGATGGTCGAATCCAAGGTGTTCAACACCGTGGCCAGCATGACCGCCACGGTTATCGGCGTACGGTTTGCGGCGTTCCGCTCGGCGCTCATCGGCGCCGAAGGCCTTTGCCCGAAGGGCTCCAGGACTCCGCCACGGGCCGTTCCCCCAATTGTTCTTATCTGGAGGTCTTAGCGCCCCGCGACGCGGTTGTGGAATCGGAATTCCTCATCAGGGATCAGCGATCTTCCACCTGAGGCTCAGGCGCGGGCATCGGCATCGGTCGCGACAGTTCCTCGGCGGCGTCGTTCTCGCCGCGCGCGGCGCCGGGCTTGGGCGCGTGAACGGGCCGGGGACGCTGCAGCCGCAGCGCCGCGAGCGCCTCGTCGCCCTCGTACCCGAACAGGCCCTGCAACCGGACGGCGATCTCCGGGCCGGCGACTTCGATGCCGGCGGAGTCGAGCGCGTCGGCGATCGCCCAGGTGTAGGCCGCCTGCGCCGCGCCCGGCCGCTTCACCGCCTCCAGGGTCGGCCAGACCAGCAACTCGAAGTTGAAGCCGGTCTCGGCGAAGCCGGTCATCCAGACCTGGGTCTTGCGCGCCTCCGTGTCGGGAAGGGTGAAGGGAACACCGCGCGCGGCGGCCAGCACCACCTCGCGCACCGTGCTTCGATCCGCGTTCGAGGCGACGGTAAAGGGGATGTGGATGCGCCGGCCGTCGCCGTGCAAGGTCCAGTTCACGACCGGTCCGTCGATGAACTTGGAGTTCGGAATCACCAGGTCGACCTCGTCGTTGGTGCGGATGCGGACGGCGCGAGGCCCGATCTCCTGCACGACTCCTCGGGTGTCGGCGACCTCGATGAAGTCGCCTACGTTCAGCACTCGGTCGAAGATCAGCACCAGGCCGGAGACGAATTCCTTGACGATGCCCTGGAGCCCCAGGCCGACGCCCACGCCGATGGCGCCTGCGAATACGGCCAGAGACGAGAGGTCGAGGCCCATCACCGACAGGCCCGCGGTGAAGCCCATGATCGCCAGGCCATAGGTGACCAGCTTCTGGACGATGTAGAGCGCCTCGCGCCCGTGTCGGGAGCGGTCGCGCAGCCGCCGGATGATCAAGCCCGCCAGGCGCGCGGCCAAGAAGAAGAGCACGGCGATGGTCGCGCCCGCGATCACCCCGCCCAAGGTCACGGGCGTTCGGCCGACCGCGAAGAGCACCACGGTCCGGAAGTCGCTAAGCTGCTCCATCTCGGTGCATGCCAACGCCGGCGCGGAGGTCGCGTTCCGGTCTAAGCTTCACCGGAGCGCCCTGGCGCCCGGTTCAGAGGCGACCTCAGCTGTGCACGCGCTCCAGCACCACGACAGGTATCTGGCGGTCGGTGCGGGCCTGGTAATCGGCGTATTGCGGCCAGACCTTCACCGCCTCGGCCCACAGGCGATCACGCTCGGGCGCCTCTGCCGTGCGCGCCATCGCTTGGAAGACGTCTCCCTTGACCTGCACCTCCACGCGAGGCTCGGTCTCCAGGTTGAGATACCAGTCCGGGTGATCGGGCGCTCCGCCGCGGGAGGCGATCACCACGAAGTTCTCCCCGTCGTGGATGAAGATCAGCGGCGTGGTTCGCGGCTGGCCCGATGCGCGTCCTTTCGTCGTGAGCAGCAGGATCGGGACGCCGTTCCAGAGATAGCCTCGCGCGCCCTTGGTCTCGCGATAGACGCGGACATGCGCCTCGCCGAAGAGGGTGAGGTCCATGTCTTCCTGCCTGCGCGGCGGTCTCTGCTCGTTCATAACGGGCTCCGGGTGTCGTGAGCCCAGGTTCAGCCGGGCGTTCGCCTCGTCAACTCGCGAGCCCGCGAATCCGGCCTTAAGCGGCGACGGAAATCTTGTCGGCGGTGGTGGTGCGATTGCGGCCGTTGCGTTTGGAGGCGTAGAGCGCGGCGTCGGCGCGCTCGATGAGGGCGGCTTGCGGCTCGCCGGGGAGGCGCTCGGCCAGGCCGATGGAAATCGTGACCGCGCCCAGGTCGTCGTTGGTCGAACGGCGCTTCAGGATGCGTGAGGCGACTTCCAGCCGGATGGCCTCGACGATGGAGAGGGCGGCCTCGACGTCCTCGCCCGGCAGGATCAGGGCGAATTCCTCGCCGCCATAGCGGGCGGCGGTGTGTGGCGCGCCGCCCGCCTTGCCGATCACGCTGGCGACGAACCGGATCACTTGGTCGCCCGTCTGGTGGCCCCAAGTGTCGTTGAAGCTCTTGAAATGGTCGATGTCAAAGACCGCGAGCGTCAGCGCCTCGTTGGCGGCGGTGGTCGCCTGCACCGCGCGGTCCAGCGCTTCGTCGAAGGCGCGGCGGTTGGCGAGGTTCGTGAGGCCGTCGGTCATGGCCTCACGCCGCACGGAGTCGAGGTGCTGGCGCAGTCGCGCCACCTCGGCGTTGGTGTCCGCCAGCTGACCCTCGAGGCTCTTGTTCTCGTGTTGCACCCGCTGAGTGGCGCTGGTCAGGGTCTCGACGATGGCCCGGATTGCGCCGGCGTCCTGGCCGTCCAGGGACTGGCTGGCGCTGGCCAGCTGCTCGCCATAGGCCTCACTGGTCTCGCGGGCGGACTCGATAGCGCGCGAAACGGTGTCCAACTGACTGGAGAGCGCGTCGCCGGCGGTCAGCAGTTCGCCGTTCAGCCGCGCGGTGGACAGGTGCTTGGCCGCCAGCGCCTCGCCCACGGCCTCGGTGAAGGGCTGGGACGCCGCCGTCAGCTGGTCGATGGCCTGGGCGAGCGGAGTGTCCCGGGCGGAGACATAGTTCAGCCAAAGCTCGAAATTGAGCGCCGTCGGCCAGACCTTGTTCGCCTCCATGGCTTCCAGCGCCTTGCGGGCGAGGCCATAGCCCGTCGGACTGCGCAGGAGGACGTCAAGGTCGGCGGGCATCACTTCTTCCCTGGCGGACGCGACCGAGCGGTCCCGTCCTGGAGGGCGAAGCTAACCGGGAGCGGCAAACGCCCGGTTAAATCCCAGGCTTAATCGTCGCTGGGCGGCGGGGCGACGGCGCGCGTCAGGAAGGCGGGGGTGTCGCCGCCGAAGCCCACCACGCCGTCGCCGTCGTGATCGCGTCCGCGATGATCGCCGTCCGGACGGTCGCGCTCGTGACGCTGACGGTCGCTTCTACCCCGTTCCGGGCGCTGGGAGCGCACGCGCTCCGAGGCGTCACGTTGCGGTCGCTCGCGCTCAGGGGCACGTTCCGCCTCCTCGCGGCGAGGACGCTCACGCTCAGGACGGCGCGCCTCTCGCGGCGGGCGGGCAGCGGAGGCGGGTTCGACCGCATCGGGTGCGCGGACCGCCTCAGGAGCCTGCTCGGCCGGGACCTCGGCGACGGACGCCTCGGCTTGGATGTCGGGACGCGGCCCGCCGCGTTCCCGACGCGGCCCACGATCGCGATCGTGGGCGCGATCCCGGTCGCGGCCGCGACCTGGCCGGTCGCCGCGTCCGCTGCGCGGCTCGTCCTTGATGTTCGCCCAGTCGAGGTCGAGCGTGACCTCCTCCGGGACCTTGCCGATCAGCTTCAACACCTTGTCGAGGTTGCGGCTGTCAGCGGGCGTGACGATCATGAAGGTTTCGCCGCTGCGGCCGGCGCGGCCGGTGCGGCCGATCCGGTGCACATAGTCGTCCGCGTGATGCGGCACGTCGAAGTTGAAGACGTGGCTGACGGCGGGGATGTCGAGGCCGCGCGCGGCCACGTCGGACGCGACCAGCAGCTTCAGCTCGCCCTTGCGGAAACTCTCCAGCGTGCGCATGCGCGTCTGCTGGTCCAGGTCGCCGTGGATCGCGGCCGCATCGAGCCCGTGCTTCTTCAGCGACTTGGCGACGATGTCGACTTCCGACTTGCGATTGCAGAAGACGATGCCGTTGTTGATCTCGCTGCGCTCGATAAGCGCGCGCAGCGCCGTGCGCTTGGCCTTCGGATCGGCGGAGGGAATGCGGGCGGTGAACTGCTTGATGTTCTCGCCGGTGGTCGCCTGCTTGGTCACCTCGACCCGGAGCGGGTCATTGAGGAACTGCTTGGTCAACCGGGTGATCTCAGCCGGCATGGTGGCGGAGAAGAACAGCGTCTGCCGCTTGGGCGGGGTCAGCTTGAAGATCCGCTCGATGTCGGGGATGAACCCCATGTCGAGCATCCGGTCGGCCTCGTCGACCACCATGATCTGCACGCCGGTCATCAAGAGCTTGCCGCGCTCGAAGTGGTCGAGCAGCCGGCCGGGGGTGGCGATCAGCACGTCCACGCCGCGATCCAGCTTCTGCTCCTGGTCGGAGAAGGAGACGCCGCCGATCAGCAGCGCCCAGCTGAGCTTCTGGCCCTTGGCGTATTTCTCGAAGGAGGCCGAGACCTGGTCGGCGAGCTCGCGCGTCGGCGCCAGCACGAGCGCGCGCGGCATGCGCGACTTGGCCCGTCCGGCGGCCAGGCGGTCGATCATCGGCAGGGTGAAGGCGGCGGTCTTGCCGGTGCCGGTCTGGGCGATGCCCAGCACGTCGCGCCCCTGCAGGGCGACTGGGATGGCCTCGGCCTGGATCGGCGTGGCGGTGGTGTAGCCCGTCGCGGCGACGGCCTGAAGGGTCGCGGGCGAAAGGCCCAGTTCTGAGAATTCGGTCATCAGTTACGAAAAGGAGCGGAGGCCCACCGGATCCCCTCTGAAAGGGAAGGCTGGCGCACCGCGGCGGCGCGGACGGAGATCGCCACGCGCCCGGAACATACGGGCGACGCTCGCCAAGTCAATGTTTCGCCATCGAAGAGAGCGCGATCGGCGGGTGAGTTTACCGCGGGCGGACGATATTCACCTGGATGAAGGCCCTGAACCCGGGCGAGGCTCCGGCTCGGAGCGCCTTCTCCGCGTCCTTGCGCCCGCGCCAATGCGCGAGCCGCACCAGGCTGCGCACCCCGACCGCTGCGATGCGTGACCGGAGCGTGTCGCGGGCTGGGGCGGGGACGGGCGGCAGCCGGCTCAATGGGGCGGGGAGGGCTGTGAGCTGCGGTTTTTTTTTGAGTCGCCGGCCTCGTCCGCCGCCCAATCCGGCGAATCCGCCTCCCGCTCGCGTTGGTTCAACGATTTGACGAACGCCCGCGCCGCCTCGCCCAGCGCCACCGCCAGGATCGCCCCGGCCGCTCCAGGGTCCTTGCCGCCCTTGAGCCGCTGGCCGACGCCGCCGGCGTCGGACGCCTTGTCGACCGCAGCGTCGCCGGCTTTCTTGGTTGCGCCGATCGCCCCCGCCGCCAGCACGGCCTGAGCCAGCAGCGCCTGCCCGGTCTGGGAGGCCAGGAGTTCGCCCAGCCGCCCCTTGCGCACCGACTTCGGCACTTTCACGCCTGCGATCCGCTTGGGCAGGAGGGCTTTGCGCTTCTTCCGCTTGGCCATGGAACCTCCGGCGCCAGAACGCCGCGGCGCCGCGACACGTTCCGGCCGCCTGGCCTTGCTGCAGCGGGCCCTCAGGGCGTCATCTCGTCCAGGCGCCGGAGGGCGAAGTTGTCGTGCCTGGCGTCCGGTCCGCCGGCGGCCAAGGCCATCGCCCGCTCCAGGATCAGGGCGAACCGGTAGGTTCCGAACACCTCGTGCCACTCCATCGCCTCGGCCTTGCGCCCGGCGAAGTTCTCCCAGGCGGCGATGGTGTCGTCGCGGTCGCCCAGCCCCTCCAGCCTGGGTGCGCCCGCGGACGCGCTGATCATGTGGTCGTAGGCCAGCCACCACCCGAGATCGGTTTCGGCGCCGCCCAGCGAGGCGGTCTCCCAATCCAGAACGCCCACGCAACGATCGTCGTGGAAGAGGATGTTGCTGAGGCGCGCGTCGCCCCACGCCAAGCCCACGCCCGCCTCACGGGGTTTGTTGGTTTGCAGCCACGCGCGGGCGCGGTCGAGGATCGGAGACGGCGCAGTCCCGGCCCACCGCCGATAGCGGTCCCAGCGGCCAAGCTCTTGGTCGAGCCCGCTTTCTCCGAACTGCGGCTGCCCGAGGAAGGCGAAGGGCTCGACCGGCAAGCGGTGCAGCCTGGCCAGCGCCTCCACGCCGCTCAGCCACATCTTGCGGCGCGCGGCTGGGCTGGCCTGCGCCAGCACGCCTTCGGTGTGGTAGCCGTCCGGGGGCGCCGCGCCCTCCAAGCGCTCCATCAGGAAGAAAGGCGCGCCCAGGACTGCCGGGTTGGGCTCGTAACAGATCGCCTTGGGAGTCGGCGGACCGTCTGGCTGGACCGCGAGCTCTTCTATGATGCGGTATTGCCGCTCGACGGAGGGATCCTCGTAGACCTGATGCCCGCGCGCCTGGATGCGCACCACCCAGCGCACCGACCTGGCGCGATCGCCCGCGCCAAGCGTGGCCTCGATCAGATAGGTTTCGCTGGACCGCCCCGTCTTGGGCGTGGCGAGATCGTGGACGGTGAACACCGAGTCGAACTTGCTGCGACCCCAGGCGGAAATCCGGCTCGCCACGTCCAGCTGTCGACCGTCTTCTTCCAAGCTCTGTCCTCCCCGCTCTTCGCATCACCCTTCCAACAGACTAAGGCGTCGCCATGAGTAGTCTTCCGGTTTTTTCCGAGGCCGACGACCGACCCCACCAGCCGGCTCCCGATCCTTTCTGGCAGGAAAGCTCGCTCTTCGTCTGGCACGACCGGGCGGCTGGCCTGGGCGGGTTCTGGCGTCTGGGTCAGGAGCCTGGACGGGCCGCGCTCAACTCGTGCTTCGGCGTGTTCACCGACGATGGCCTGCGCTTCAGATCCAACGTGACGGGGGCGTCCATGGCCGCCGCGGATCGCGGAGAGGGCCACATGGGCTGGGGGCCCCACCTTCGCGTCGACTTCGATGGCGACGCCCGGATTCGAGCTGACTTCGCGGACTGTGAGGCGGACCTCCGCTTCACCGACTTCCACCCGAGGTTCGACTACATGGCCATGGCCGGCGGCGGCATCCAACTGACCGGGGCCGCGCACCACTTCGAGGTCGCGGGCCGGATGACCGGCGCGGTCAGAATCGGAGATCGACAGGTCGTCATCGACGCGCTCGGCTATCGCGATCGTTCCTGGAGCCGGCGGGACTGGAGCACGATCCGCGGCACGCGCTGGTGGCCCTGCGTCTTCGGCCCGGACCTGTCGCTGCACCTCATGCACCTGCTGAGGGAGGGCGGCGGGGTCCTCAAGCTCGGATACCTGAGGCGGGGCGAGGAGATCATCCCCATCGTCGACAGCGACATGACCGTCGCGCTGGAGTCGGACGCGTTGACGCCCCGCCAGGGCGCGGCGCGCCTGCAACTGGCGAACGGTGAGACTCTCAGCGTCCGCGCCAACCGCATCGACGGCGTCGTCATGCACGTCCGTGGCTATACGGCGGTGGAGTGCATTGGGGTCGCCGAGCTCGATGGCCGGACGGGCATGTCGAACCTCGAGGTCTGCACCAACCCCGCCGGCGGCTCGGCGCCGCCGATCTTCGCGCTCGGCTCCAACAACGGCGAGGGCCTGTCGCGGCGGCCGGATTAGACGTCCAGGTCGGCGACCGCGAACTCGGCGTTTTCCTGGATGAAGCGGAAGCGCAGCTCGGGCTTGCGGCCCATCAGGGCCTCGACCAGGTCGGCCACGGCTTCCTCGGCGCGGGGCAGGGTGACGCGGGCCAGCGTGCGCTTGGAAGGATCCATGGTGGTCTCCTTCAACTGCGCCGGCATCATTTCGCCCAAGCCCTTGAAGCGGCTCATCTCCGGCTTTTTGCCCTTGAATGTGGTGGCGAGAAGCTCGTCACGGTGGGCGTCGTCGCGGGCGTAGACCGCCTTGCCGCCGTGGCTCAGCCGATACAGCGGCGGCAGCGCCAGGAACAGCCGGCCGGCGCGGATCATTTCCGGCATGGTGCGGTAGAAGAAGGTGATCAGCAGGCTGGCGATGTGGGCGCCGTCGACGTCGGCGTCGGTCATGATGATCACGCGCTCGTAGCGCAGATCCTCTTCCTTGAACTTCGTCCCCCCCTGGACGCCCAGGGCGAGCATCAGGTCGGCCAGTTCCTTGTTGCCGCCGGTCTTGTCCAGCGAGGCCGAGGCCACGTTGAGGATCTTGCCCCGGAGCGGCAGGATCGCCTGGGTCTTGCGGTTGCGCGCCTGCTTTGCCGAGCCGCCGGCGCTGTCGCCTTCGACGAGGAAGATCTCGGCCCCGTCGATCGCGCCGCCGGAGCAGTCGGCGAGCTTGCCGGGCAGGCGGAGCCGGCGCGTGGCGCTGGCGCGGGCGACTTCCTTGTCCTTGCGCCGCTTCAGCCGCTCCTCGGCGCGCTCGATGACGAATTGCAGCAGCGCGCTGGCGGACTTGGGCTGGGCGGTCAGCCAGTGGTCGAAGGGATCGGCCAGCGCCTTCTCCACCAGCCGCTGGGCGTCGGCCGAGGAGAGCTTCTCCTTGGTCTGGCCCTGGAACTCGGGGTTGGCGACGAAGACGCTGATCAGGGCGCCGGCCTGGGCGACCACGTCCTCGGCGGTGATGAGCCCGCCGCGCTTCTCGCCGCTGAGTTCGGCATAGGCCTTCAGGCCGCGGGTGAGCGCCGCGCGCAGGCCCGCCTCGTGCGTGCCGCCTTCCGGTGTCGGCACGGTGTTGCAGTAGGACTGCATGAAGCCGTCGGCTTCACCGAACCCGGCCGGGGTCCAGGTCACCGCCCATTCCACCTTGCCGGTCTCGCCCGGGCGCTCCCAGCGGCCGGCGAAGGGTTGCGGGGTCACCGTCTCGATGTCCTTGACCCGCTCGGCCAGGAAGTCGGCGAGGCCGTTGGGGAAACGGAACACCGCCTCGGCCGGGGTCTGGTCGTGGATGCGCGACGGATCGCACTTCCAGCGGATCTCGACGCCGCCGAACAGATAGGCCTTCGACCGCGCCATCCGGTAGAGCCGGGCCGGCCTGAAGGCGCAGCCCTCGCCGAAGATCACCGGGTCGGGCCGGAAGCTGATCGCGGTGCCCTTCTTGCGGGTGGGCGCAATCTTCTCGATGGCGCCCAGCGGCTTGCCGCGGCTGAAGCTCTGGCGCCACTCGAAGCCGTCCTTCCAGACGTTCACCTCGACCCGCTCGGAGAGCGCGTTGACCACCGAGATGCCGACCCCGTGCAGGCCGCCGGAGGTTTCGTAGGCCTTGCCGGAGAATTTCCCGCCCGAGTGCAGGACGGTCATGATGACCTCCAGCGCCGACTTGCCGGGATGCTTGGGGTGCGGGTCGACCGGGATGCCCCGGCCGTCGTCGCGCACCGTCAGCACGCCCTCGGCGTCCAGCGTCACCTCGATCACCTTGGCGTGGCCGGCGACGGCCTCGTCCATGGAGTTGTCGAGCACCTCGGCAAACAGGTGGTGCAGCGCCCGCTCGTCGGTGCCGCCGATATACATGCCAGGCCGCTTGCGGACCGGCTCCAGGCCTTCCAGGACCTCGATGTCCTTGGCCGAGTAGCCGCCGGCCGGCGGCTTCAGCCCGATCACCTCGGGGTCGGGACGCGGCTCGTGGCTCTCGGCCAGCGGCGCGGCCGGCGCCGGGTTCAGCGCGTCGTCGAACAGCGAAGCTTGGGCTTTGGCGTTGCTGGGCATGGCTCTTGGACAGTGGCGCGATTCTGCCGCCCGGTATGGCGAGGGCAGGGCGTCAACGCAATGCGGCGCAGCCTACCGTCGGCTTGCACCGACCTTTCGAAGCGGCCACGGCGGCCGCATATCATGCCAGGTGGCGCCTTCGACCGGCGTCCTGGGATCGGAAAGGCTGGACGACATGGAGAACGACCCGAGCGCGCTTGAAGGCGTGGAAGTGCGGGAGACCGGGGTCGGCGGCTTCCAGGTGGAGGTGCGGGCGGCCGGAACGACATTCCTCGCCGACGAGCCTGTGGCGGTCGGCGGCCTCGGCGCCGGACCGACCCCTTATGACCTCATCGCCTCGGCGCTCGGCGCGTGCACGACCATGACGATGCGTCTCTACGCCGAGCGAAAGGGCTGGCCGCTGAAACAGGCGACCGTGAGGGTGCTGCACCGTCGCGACGGTCTGCAGGCGAAGGACCGCTTCGCCCGAGAGATCGTGCTGGAAGGGGACCTCAGCTCCGAGCAGCGACATCGACTGCTGGAAATCGCTGATCGCTGCCCTGTGCACCTGACGCTCGAGCGCGGCGCGGAGGTGATCACGGTCCTGGCCGAACGGCCGCTTCCCGGAAAGCTGGATCCCGCGCCCGTGGAACACATGGCCGACATGGTCGAGGCCTGCGCCGACTGAGCCTGCAATCCCCGGTAGCTTGCCAAAAGAGAATATTTACGAGACCTTAACGTCCTCGGTGACGCTCGCGGCCAAAAATGCAGCGCGCCATAGAGGAGGCGAGACGATGCGGACCAGGTCTGCGGTGCGTTCCAAGGTGCGGGTGCGCGCTCTACCGGTTGAGCTTGGGAGCATCCTGGGGACCGGGGCGGCGCTGATCGGCGTCGTGGCGTCTGGCGCCGCGATTGCGGCGGCCCTGCCGGACGCGGCCTCGTCCTGGCTTTCCGTTTCGGCCTACGGGGCCCCCGTGGCGGTGGCCTTCACCGCCTACTGGTGGATCACCCAGCGCCTCTGAACGAAACTCCGTCGGGAGGGGAAAAAGAAAAGGGCCGCGGAGTGATCCGCGGCCCTAATGCGTTTCGGCAAAGAAAAAGGGCCGCGGATCACTCCGCGGCCCTGGCTTTTCAGCTCAAGTGCTAGGTTCTAGCACTTGTAATACATGTCGAATTCCACCGGGTGCGGGTGGAGCTGGAGGCGCATGACCTCTTCCATCTTCAGCTCGATGTAGCTGTCGATGAAGTCGTCGTCCATGACGCCGCCGGCCTTCAGGAAGGCGCGGTCCTTGTCCAGGTTCTCGAGCGCTTCGCGCAGCGAACCGCACACTTCCGGGATCTTCTTCTGCTCGCGCGGCGGCAGGTCGTAGAGGTTCTTGTCGGCCGGGCCGCCCGGATCGATCTTGTTGATGATCCCGTCGATGCCGGCCATCAGCAGGGCGACGAAGGTCAGGTAGGGGTTGCCCATCGGGTCGGGGAAGCGGGCTTCGAGACGCTTCGCCTTGGGGCTGTCCACGTGCGGGATGCGGATGGAGGCGGAGCGGTTGCGGGCCGAGTAGGCCAGCTTCACCGGCGCTTCGTAGCCGGGCACCAGGCGCTTGTAGCTGTTGGTGGTGGAGTTGGAGAAGGCGTTGATCGCCTTGGCGTGCTTGATGATGCCGCCGATGTACCACAGGCACATGTCGGAGAGGCCGGCGTACTTGTCGCCCGCGAACAGCGGCTTGCCGTCGCCCCAGATCGACTGGTGCACGTGCATGCCCGAGCCGTTGTCGCCGAACATCGGCTTGGCCATGAAGGTGGCGGTCTTGCCGTAGGCGTGGGCCACGTTGTGGATCACGTACTTATAGAGCTGCAGGCGGTCGGCCATGGTGATCATGGTGTCGAACTTCAGGCCGAGCTCATGCTGGGCGGGCGCCACTTCGTGGTGATGCTTTTCCGGCTTCATGCCGAGCTCGCCCATGACGGCCAGCATTTCGCCGCGCAGGTCCTGGGCGCTGTCCACGGGGTTGACCGGGAAGTAGCCGCCCTTGGGGCCCGGCCGGTGGCCCATGTTGCCTTCGGCATAGTCGCGCTTGGAATTGATCGGCAGTTCCGAGCCGTCGAAGGAGTAGCCGGTGTCGTGCGGCGAGGTGGACCACTTCACGTCGTCGAAGATGAAGAACTCGGCTTCGGGGCCGAAATAGACGGTGTCGCCGATGCCGGACGCCTTCACGAAGTTCAGCGCCGCCTTGGCGATCGAGCGCGGGTCGCGATTGTAGGGGGTGCCGGTGTCCGGGTTCACGACGTCGCAGAACAGCGCCATCGTGGTCTGCTGGTAGAAGGGATCGATGATCGCGGTGTCCAGGTCCGGCCGCAGCTTCATGTCGGACTCGTTGATCGCCTTCCAGCCGGAGATCGACGAACCGTCGAACATGGTCCCGTCGGTGAGGAAGTCCTCATCGACCAGGTCGATGTCGAAGGTCACGTGCTGCATCTTTCCGCGCACGTCGGTGAAGCGGACGTCCACGTATTTGACGTCCTTTTCCTTGATTTGAGCCAGGATGTCCTGAGCCGTCGGCATAGTCGTTGTCCCTTCTTGGCGCTTTTTTTCGATGATGGTTGGTGTCAGATCGCGGCTGTCCCGGACTCTCCGGTCCGGATGCGCAGCACGTCGATTATGTCGGAGACGAAAATCTTGCCGTCTCCAATGCGCCCGGTGCGGGCGGCTTCGCTGATCGCGTCGAGCGCCGGTTGGAGCTGGTCGTCGGCGATTACGACTTCGATCTTGATCTTGGGCAGGAAGTCCACGACGTACTCGGCGCCGCGATAGAGTTCGGTCTGGCCCTTCTGGCGGCCGTAGCCCTTGGCCTCGATCACCGTCATGCCCTGTACGCCCAGCTCCTGCAGGGCCTCTTTCACCTCGTCCAGCTTGAACGGTTTGATCACGGCTTCGATTTTCTTCATGGCCTCTTGGCGCCTACGCAACCCGTCCCGAGCGGTTGCGCCGGGACGGAGCACGCCTGGGCGGGCGCGGACAAGACCGGTCAGGGGCCTTGCCAGCCGCTAAGCCCGGAGAATAGGCGGGCGCCTATTTTGTGTGCGACCGGAGATCAAAAGTTACCCAGGGCCGCTTCCCCGCGGTCCGCGGCCCAGAGACCGGCCCGCAGCCGCGCGGTCGCGCACGTGACGCGCGGTTTGTGGCTGTGTCTTCCCTGAAATCCGCCTAGAACGCTGTTTTGAGGCGCCAGCGCGTCATTCCCATTGCGCCGCTTCTCGCGCCGAGCTGCTGAAGATTGCGGCGGAAACCGGAGCGAAGCCCTGGAATAGAGGGCTTCCCGCGGCGGCCGCTGGATGGCATCGAGGCGCATGGCTCGCATCTACATGATCCGCCACGGCCGGCCCGCTGCAACCTGGGGCGGCGAAATCGACGATCCTGGCCTCGATGCGGCGGGGCTTGCGCAGGCGAGGGCCGCCCGGGACTGGCTGATGGCGCTGCCCGCCCCTGAGCGTCCGACCCGTGTGGTGAGCTCGCCGCTGGCGCGCTGCCGCGAGACCGCCCAGCCGACCGCCGAGGCGCTGGGCGTGCCGGTCCGGATCGAGCCGGCGGTGGGGGAGATACCGACGCCCGCGACCATCGCCAAGGCGGATCGCAGCGCCTGGCTGCAGACCGCCTTCGAGGGGGATTGGAGCGAGATCCGCGGGGACATCGACTATGAGGACTGGCGCGCGGCGATCGCGCACACGCTGACCGGCCTGGGCCATTCCGCGGTGTTCTCGCATTACGTGGCGCTGAACGGAGCTGTCTCGATGGTGACGGGCGACGACCGCGTCCTCAGCTTCCGCCCGGACCACGCCTCGATCACGGTGTTCGAGACCGACGGGCAGACTCTGACCCTGGTGGCGCGCGGGGCGGAAGCCTCGACGGCCGTGCTTTGAATGCGCGCGCGGAGGCCGTCGTGACCGCACGTCAGATCCTCACGGTCGCTGAGATGGGCGCGGCCGACACCGCGGCGATCGCCGCCGGGACGCCCGGTCCGGTGTTGATGGAGCGCGCGGGCGCCGCCGTCGCCGACGCGATTGGCGGCCACTTCCACCCGCAGCCCGCGATCGTGCTGTGCGGACCGGGCAACAACGGCGGGGACGGCTACGTCGTGGCGCGGCTCCTGCAGTTGCGCGGCTGGCCCGTGGAGGTCCGCGCGCTCGCCCCGCCCGCGACCGACGACGCCAAGTCCGCCCGCGCCCAGTGGGCGGGGCCGGTGGCGGCGTTGGCGGGCGATCTGCCGCCTGCGCTCTACGTCGACGCCATGTTCGGGGCAGGACTCGCCCGGCCGCTCGAGGGGCCGGCCGCCGCGGCGGCCCTGCATTTGGCCGCGGCGCCAGAGAAGGTCGTGGCGGTTGATGTTCCGAGCGGGCTCCCCGGCGACACCGGCAAGCCCAAGGGGCCCTGTGTCCGTGCGGGCCTCACGGTCACCTTCCACGCCAGGAAGCCCGGCCATCTGCTGGAGCCGGGCCGCAGCCGTTGCGGGGAGGTGGTGGTGGCCGACATCGGCTTGAGCACACCCTCGGGTCTGCTCCACGAAAACGGGCCGGAGCTCTGGCTGCCGCGCTTTCCCTGGCCCGCTGTGGGAACCCACAAGCATGCGCGCGGTCGGCTGATCGTCGTCAGCGGGGATGCCTGGAGCACGGGGGCGGCCCGGCTCGCGGCCCGGGGCGCATTGCGAATCGGCGCGGGCCTGGTGACGATCCTGTCGCCGCGCGAGGCGCTGGCCGCCAATGCCGCCCACCTCGAGGCGGTGATGCTGCGCGGCTTCGACACCGACCTGGAGCTTGAGGCTGGGGCCGATCATGCCGACGCCTGCGTCGTCGGGCCGGCCGCAGGCGTCTCGGAAACGACGCTGCTGAACGTGCTCGCGCTGGCGCGGACCGGCGCGGCGCTGGTGATCGACGCCGACGCGATCAGCGTCTTTCGCGATGACCCTGAGGAGCTGTTCTCGGTGCTCGACCGCGACGACGTGCTCACGCCTCACGAAGGCGAGTTCGAGCGCCTGTTCAAGGGCCTGCTGGCCTCGGCGCCGGAGCGCATCACCGCCGCCCGCCGCGCGGCCGAGCGGGCCGGCGCGGTGGTCCTGCTGAAGGGTCCCGATACGGTGGTGGCCGCGCCGGACGGCCGCGCGGCGGTCAACGTCAACGGCACGCCCTGGCTCGCCACGGCGGGGTCGGGGGACGTGCTCGCGGGCTTCATCGGCGGCCTCGTCGCCCAGGGCATGGAGAGCTTCGAAGCCGCCTGCGCCGCGGCCTGGATCCATGCCGAGGCCGGCGAACTGCATGGTCCGGGCCTGATCTCCGAAGACCTGCCGGGGCTGACGCCAGCGGTGCTGCGCAGGCTCTGGGATGAGCGATGAGCGAGATGCTCGCCGTGAGGCGGAGGCTGCTCAAGAAAAACGGCGCGGGATGGTTCCCGCGCCGCTGATCTTTCACACCTGAGCGGAGGCTCTACGCGTTGACGTAGTCGCCTTCGATCTGGCCGGCGCCGCCTTCGAGCAGATCGGCGGCGGCCTCTTCGGCGGCGATCCGTTCTTCTTCGAACTGGCTCGAGATCACGTTTTCACCACGCGCCTGACGATCGGCTTCGTCCTGACTGCGGGCGATGTTCATCGAGATGGTGACGACGACTTCGGCGTGCAGACGGACCTTCACCTGGTGGACGCCGAGCGTCTTGATCGGCTTGTCGAGCACCACGGCGGAGCGTTCGATCTTGCCGCCCTCAGCGTTGACGGCGTCGGCGACGTCACGGCCGGAGACCGAGCCGTAGAGTTGGCCGCTCTCGCCCGCCTGACGGATCAGGATGTACGAGGTTCCGTCCAGCTTCTCGCCAGCGCGGCCGGCGGCCTCGCGGGTCTTGGCGTTGCGGTCTTCGATCTCGGCGCGCTGCGCCTCGAACACCTTCAGGTTGGCCGAGTTGGCGCGCAGCGCCTTCTGGCGGGGGAGCAGGAAGTTGCGCGCGTAGCCGTCCTTGACGGTGACCACGTCGCCCAGGCCGCCCCAGCCCTCGAGCCGTTCGAGCAGAATGACTTTCATGTGCCTGTGCTCCCTTACTTCACGACGTAGGGGAGCAGCGCCAGGAAGCGGGCGCGCTTGATGGCCTTGGCCAGCTCACGTTGCTTCTTGGCGGAGACCGCGGTGATACGCGACGGCACGATCTTGCCGCGCTCGGAGACGTAGCGCTGCAGGAGTTTGACGTCCTTGTAGTCGATCTTCGGGGCGTTGGCGCCGGAGAACGGGCAGACCTTGCGGCGGCGGAAGAAGGGGCGGCGGGCGCCGCCACCGGAGGCGGCCGGCGCGGCCGTGGAGGTTTCGTCAGTCATGGATCGATCCTCCCTTTCTTAGGCTTGGAACGCGGGTTCGTCGCGCGGGCGTTCGCGGTCGCGATCGCGGCGGGCGAGGATGGGCGAGAGCTCCAGGTCGAGCTCTTCGGTGCGGACGGTCAGGTAGCGCAGCACGTCTTCGTTGATCGACAGCTGCCGCTCCATCTCCTTCACCGCCTCGGCGGGCGCGTCGATGGCGAGCAGGGAGTAGTGACCCTTGCGGTTCTTTTTGATCCGGTAGGTCAGGTTGCGAAGGCCCCAGTACTCGATCTTGGCGACGGAGCCGCCGCCTTGTTCGATGAGGGTCTTGAGCTGGTCGTTGAGAGCTTCGGCCTGTTGCGGCGAGATATCCTGCCGCGAGATGACCACGTGTTCGTAGAGGGCCATGTTTTCCTTCTTCCGTTGCGGAAGGCGGCGCGCCCGGCGACGGAAGGTCCGCCGGATACGATGGCTCTCAAGCGCGGCGGCCGGGGGGTTCCCGACCCATTCGCGTTCCGCGTGAGACCGCCTTCCAATGAAGAGGCGGGCAGATAAGGGAAAAAGCCTTCGCGGGCAAGGACTTTGCCGCTTGGGCGCCGGCCCCCTCCACCGGATCGCGGTCCCCCTCCCCCAGCAGGGGAGGAGAGGGGGCGCGCAACTTCGAATCTCCTCCCCCTTTTGGGGCAGGGGGACCCCCAAGGGGTGGAGGGGGCTTCAGGCTCCCCTTACGGATGCTTGGCCCGCCAGGCCTTCACGGCGCCCAGCGTCTGGCTCACGTGGTCGGTCGGGGACATGTTGGAGTAGGCCAGGATCACTTCGCCGCTGGGGGCGATCACGTATGAGGTGCGCGCCGAGAGGTCCATGGGCATGGTCATGCCCGCCATCTTCAGCGGCGCATCGTAGGCCTTGGCGATCTTCGCGCCGGGGTCGGCGGCGACCGGGAATTTGCCGCCACAGTGCTCGGTCTCCTTCGAGAAGTCGGCGAGCTCGGCGACCTTGCCGGCGGTGACGCCGATCACCGAGGCCTTCTGCGCCTTGAACTGGTCGATCGCCTCGGAGAACAGGTGCGCCTCGATGTTGCAGCCGCTGGTGTGCGCCGAGGGGAAGAAATAGACCACCACCGGCCCGCTCTTCAGCGCGTCCGCCAGGCGGTAGGTGAAGGGCTTGCCCGCCAGATAGGCCGGGGCGGAGAAGTCGGGCGCCTTGGTCCCGGGCTTGAGGTCGGCCCAGGCCGGGGCGACGGCGAACAGGGCCGCGGCGACACCGCCGGCGATAAAGCGTCTCATGGGATCCTCCGGAGGGGTGACCTCATCATATCCATCGTTACGGCGCTTTGCAGGGATTAGATGCGTGGGGCCGCCGTCTGGCTGCGCCTTGCTGTCGCCGCGCAAATTTCCTAACCCTCGCCGCTCGGATTCGACACGGAACCTCGGGAGCGCCGCATGAGCCTCGCCTTTCTCTTCCCCGGCCAGGGCAGCCAGGCCGTGGGCATGGGCGCCGACCTGGCCGAGGCCTTCGCCGCCGCGCGCGAGGTCTTCCAGGAAGTCGACGACGCGCTCGGCCAGAAGCTCTCCAAGCTGATGTGGGAAGGTCCCGAGGACCAGCTGACCCTGACCGAAAACGCTCAGCCGGCGCTGATGGCGGTCAGCGTCGCGGTCATGCGGGTGCTGGAGAAGGAGTTCGGCGTCGGTGTCGAGAAGGCCGCCTTTGTCGCCGGCCACAGCCTGGGGGAATATTCCGCCCTCGCCGCCGCCGGCGCGATCAGCCTGGCCGACACCGCGCGGCTCCTGAAGCTCCGAGGCCAGGCGATGCAGCGGGCCGTGCCGGTGGGGGCGGGCGCCATGGCTTCGCTGATCGGCCCCAAGACCGACGTGGCGCTGGCCGAGCAGGCGGCCGCCGCCGGCGCCGAGCTCGGGGTCTGTGTCGTGGCCAACGACAACAACGTCGGCAACGTCGTCATCTCCGGCGCCAAGGCCGCGGTCGACCGCGCCATCGAGAAGGCCAAGGAGCTGGGCGCCCGCGCCATTCCGCTCAATGTCTCCGCGCCCTTCCACTGCCCATTGATGCAGCCGGCGGCGGAAGAGATGGCGCAGGCCCTGGCCGCCGCCGTCATCACCGGGCCGCGCGCGCCCGTGGTCGCCAATGTGACCGCCCGGCCCGTGCACGCCCCCGAAGACATCGCCCGCCTGCTGGTCGAGCAGGTCACGGGCAGGGTCCGCTGGCGCGAAAGCGTGCTCTGGATGGCCGGCGAGGGCGGCGTCAGCCGATTCGCCGAGGCCGGCGCCGGCAAGGTGCTGTCGGGCATGGTCAAGCGGCTCGCGCCCGACGCCGAGGCCGTTCCGCTGAACGGCCCGGCCGATCTCGAAGCCTTCGCCAAGACCGTCTGATTCGGAGCGCTCCAGCATGTTCGACCTGACCGGCAAGACCGCGCTCGTCACCGGCGCCACCGGCGGCATCGGCGCCGAGATCGCCCGCGCCCTGCATGCGCGGGGCGCCGCCGTGGCGCTTTCCGGCACCCGCGAGGCGGTGCTGCAGGAGTTGGCGACCAGCCTGGGCGAGCGCACCTGCACCGTCGCCGCCAACCTGTCCGACTCAGCGGCCGTGGATGGGCTCATCGAGGCGGCGGAGGCCGCCGCGGGCGCGCCCATCGACATCCTGGTGGCCAACGCCGGCATTACCAAGGACGGCCTCCTGCTGCGGATGAAGGACGATGACTGGGAGCAGGTGATCCGGGTGAACCTGGAGAGCTATTTCCGCCTTTCCAGGGCTGCGGTGAAGGGGATGATGCGGCGCCGCTCCGGCCGGATCATCGGCATCACCTCGGTGGTCGGCGTCATGGGCAATCCCGGCCAGGCCAACTACGCCGCCTCGAAGGCCGGCATGATCGGCTTCTCCAAGGCCCTGGCCCAGGAGGTCGCCACGCGGGGAATCACCGTCAACTGCGTTGCGCCCGGATTCATCGAGAGCCCGATGACCGACGCCCTGAACGAGCAGCAGAAGACACAGATCCTTTCGACCATTCCGGCGGGCCGCCTGGGCGGCGGCGCCGACGTCGCGGCAGCCTGCGTCTACCTGGCCAGCCCGGAGGCCGGCTACGTCACCGGCCAGACCCTGCACGTCAACGGCGGCATGGTGATGATCTGAGGCTCGCCTCCCCGATGGGAACATGCTACCCGGCGGCCGAACCGCTGTCATAGCGGCGCCAGTTGACTTCACCGTCGCCGTCGCCGATGCAAACCGACTACCAAGGCTGAGGGACCTACCTAATGTCCGACGTTCTAGAACGCGTCCGCAAGATCGTTATCGAGCACCTCGACGCGGATCCTGAAAAGGTCACCGAAAAGGCCAGCTTCATCGATGATCTGGGCGCCGACAGCCTCGACAACGTCGAGCTGGTCATGGCTTTCGAAGAGGAATTCGATATCGAAATCCCCGACGATGCGGCCGAGCACATCCAGACGGTGGGTGATGCGGTGAAGTTCATCCAGGAGCGCCTGGGCGCCTGAGCGCGCACCCAATCGCGTGAACCTTTTGGCCGCCGCGATGCTCGGGGTTGATTCCCTGGCCGCGGCGGTCTTCGTTTGAGGAACGCCATGCGTCGTGTCGTCGTCACCGGCATCGGTCTCGTCACCCCCCTGGGGCAAGGGACCGAACACACCTGGAAACAAATCCTGGCCGGCAAGTCCGGCGCGGGAAAGATCACCGCGTTCGACGCGACGGAGTACGCCTGCCGCGTCGCCTGCGAAGTTCCGCGGGTCGATGGCCGGGGCGGCGGCGGGCCTGACGTGCCCGGCTCCTTCGATCCGGACCAGACCCTGTCGTCGAAGGATCGCCGGCGGGTCGACGACTTCATTCTCTACGCCATCGCCGCCGCCGACGAGGCGGTGCGCGATTCCGGCTGGGCGCCGCAGGACGAAGAGGCGCGCGAGCGCACCGGCGTCATGATCGGCTCCGGCATCGGCGGCCTGGGCCCCATCGCCGACACCGCGGTGGAGCTGCACCTGAAGGGGCCGCGACGGATCTCGCCCTTCTTCATCCCCATGTCGTTGATCAACCTGGCGAGCGGCCAGGTTTCGATACGCCATGGCTTCAAGGGTCCGAACCACGCGGTGGTGACGGCCTGCGCCACCGGGGCCCACGCGATCGGCGATGCGGCCCGGATCATCAAGTACGGCGACGCCGACGTGATGGTCGCCGGCGGGGCCGAATCGGCCGTCGTCCCCGTGGGCATCGGCGGCTTCGTCGCCTGCCGAGCGCTCTCCACCGCCTTCAACGACGAACCGGAGAAGGCCAGCCGCCCCTACGACAAGGACCGCGACGGCTTCGTCATGGGCGAGGGCGCCGGCGTTCTGGTGCTGGAAGAATACGAGCACGCCAAGGCCCGCGGGGCGAAGATCTACGCCGAGGTGCTGGGCTATGGGATGGCCGGCGACGCCTACCACATCACCGCGCCGGCCGAGGACGGTGACGGCGGCTTCCGGGCCATGCGGGCGGCGATCAAGGACGCCGGGATCACCCCCGCGGACATCGACTACATCAACGCCCACGGCACCTCGACGCCGCTCGGCGACGAGATCGAGCTGGGCGCGGTCGAGCGGATCCTCGGGAACGCCGCGGCCAAGGTGACCATGAGCTCCACCAAGGGCGCCACCGGACACCTGCTGGGCGCGGCTGGCGCGATCGAGGCGGCTTTCAGCTGCCTGGCTATCCGCGACCAGATCGCACCGCCCACGATCAACCTCGACAACCCCTCGGTCGAGACCCCGATCGACCTCACGCCGCATAAGGCCAAGCCGATGAAGATCGAGGTGGTGCTGTCCAACTCCTTCGGCTTCGGCGGCACCAACGCCTCCGTGGTGTTCAAGAAGGTCGCGTGACGCGCAAGCCGCGCCCGCGCAGACGGATTCCCGTCCGGCGCCCGAGCCGCCGGGGCGCCGGCTTCGTCATCCTGCTGCTGGCGGCCATGGCGGCGGGATGGGCCGGCTGGAACTACGCCGGGCCGGGACCTGAGGCCAAGGCCGGGGCCACTGACGTCACCTTGCCGAAGGGGGCGGGCGTCTCGCAGATCGCCGACCAGCTCGCCCAGGCCCATGTCATCCGCTCGCGGCTGGTCTTCATGATCGCCGCCCGGCTCCGCGGCGGCTCGCTGAAGGCGGGCGAATACGAGTTCCCCAGCGGCGCCTCCATGGCCGGCGTGCTGACGAAGCTGAAGGCCGGCTCGGTGGTGCGCCACCTGGTCACCATCCCCGAAGGCTGGACGAGCGAGATGGCGGCTGAGGCCGTCCAGCGATCCCCCGTTCTGGTCGGCGAGGCCGAGGCGCCGCCGGAGGGCGCCCTGCTGCCGGAGACCTACGAGGTCCGTCGCGGCGAGCGACGAGAAGCCGTGCTCGACCGCATGCGGGACGCCCAGGCCGAACTCATGGCCAAGCTCTGGCCGTCGCGTCAGCCCGGGCTTCCCTTCGCCACGCCGGAACAGGCCGTGACGCTGGCCTCGATCGTCGAGAAGGAGACGGCGCTCCCTGCCGAACGGCCCAGGATCGCGGCGGTCTACATCAACCGGCTTCGCGCGGGCATGCGGCTGGAGAGCGACCCCACCACCATCTACGGCATCTCCAAGGGGCGGCCGCTCGGGCGTGGCATCACGCGCGCGGAACTGGCGGAGGCGACGCCCTACAACACCTACCAGATGTCCGGCCTGCCGCCGACGCCGATCGCCAATCCGGGGCGGGCGGCCATCGCCGCGGTGCTGAACCCGCCGAAGACGCACGAGCTGTTCTTCGTCGCCAACGGCCAGGGCGGGCACGCCTTTGCGGCGACCTTCGCCGAGCACGAGAAGAATGTGGCGCGCTGGCGCCAGATCCAACGCCAGCGGCAGGCGGCGGACGCCGGCGCGGCCGCGGTCGCGGTCGCGGAAAGGGCAGGCTGATGGCGATCTCGGGCATGACGGGCTTCGGCCGCGCGGAAGGCGCCTTAGGCGCCTGGACCTGGGCGGTCGAGGCCCGCTCGGTGAACGGCCGCAACCTGGAGGTCCGCTTCCGCGGGCCGCCAGGGTTGGACGGCCTGGAACGCATCGCGCGGGAGGGAGCCCAGGCCCGCTTCCAGCGGGGCCAGGTCACCATCGGCGTCCAGGCCAAGCGGTCCGAGGCCGCCTCGGCGGTGCAGGTCAACATCGGCCAGCTCGAACGCTACCTCGCGGCGGGCGCACCCTATGTCGCCACCGGCATGGCCGTGGCTCCCCGGCTCGACGGCCTGCTGGCTTTGCGCGGCGTGATAGAGGTGGCGGACGCCCTGGAGGATCCCGAGGCCCAGGCGGCCCTCGAGGCGGCGATGGCGGCCTCGATCGGCATGGCGGTGGACGGCCTGCTGCAGGCCAGGCGGGAAGAAGGCCTGGCGCTTGGCGGCGTGCTGGCCGGCCTCGTCGACCGGATCGCCGAGCTGGTCGGCGACGCGCAAACTCACGCTGCGGGCCAACCGGCGGCCATCAAGGAACGCTTCCAGCGGCGCATGAGCGAGCTGGCGGGCGAGGCGGTCAGCGAGGACCGCATCATCCAGGAAGCCGCCGCGCTGGCGGTGAAGGCCGATATCCGCGAGGAGCTCGATCGGCTGGGCGGCCATGTGGACGGGGCGCGCGCCCTGCTGGGCGGCGAGGGCGCGGTCGGCCGCCGGCTCGACTTCCTGACCCAGGAGTTCATGCGCGAGGCCAACACCTTATGCTCGAAGTCGGCGCTGTCGGCCTTGACCGCCGTCGGCCTCGACCTCAAAGCGGTGATCGAGCAGTTCCGCGAGCAGGTGCAGAATGTGGAGTAGGGCGCTTTGACCGCAGCCGCCGACGATCACCACGCCAAGCCCTGGGAGACGGTGCGGCGCGGGCTGCTGATGCTGGTTTCCAGCCCGGCCGGCGCCGGTAAGACCTCGCTCTCGCGCCGGTTGGTGGCCGACTACGCCGACATGATCCTCTCGATCTCCGCCACGACCCGCGCGCCGCGGCCGGGCGAGGAGGAGGGGCGGGAGTACTACTTCAAGAGCCGCGCCGACTTCGAGGCGATGATCGCGGCCGGAGAGCTGCTGGAGTGGGCCGAAGTCAACGGCCACCTCTACGGCACGCCCAAGGCGCCGGTCATGGCCGCGCTTGAGTCCGGCAAGGACATGATGTTCGACATCGACTGGCAGGGCGCCGAGCAGATGGCCGCCAAGGCCCCGGAGGACTGCGTGCGGGTCTTCATCCTGCCGCCGTCCTGGCCGGACCTTTCGCGGCGGCTGCACGCCCGCGCCCAGGACAGCGAAGCGGTCATCCGCCAACGCCTGGACCTCGGCAAGCGCGAGATCACCCACTGGGGCGCCTACGACTACGTCATCGTCAACAAGGACTTCGACCGGGCCTACGCCGACCTGGTCCACATCTACCGCGCCGAACGGATGAAGCCCGGTCGCAATCCCTGGTTGCCGCCCTTCGTGGAAAGCCTGCTGGCCGATCCATCGTAGGGCGAGGGTTTCCGGATTGTGTCCAAGGCGACCGAAGCGGTCATCTTGTGGCCGCCCTGAACGCACAGGCTCCAGCTTACTGGAGGCTCTCATGAGACCGTTGATCGCCCTTGCTGCGCTCGCCAGCCTCGCCGGTTCACCCGCCTGGGCGGACGAGGCGATCAAGACCGGCGGGGCGCAGGCGCTTCCCGCCATGGCCGACGCGGTCCAGCCGTTGCCAGGGCGGCAGGCCTCTCCCCATGAGATCGGAGATTGGGCGCGTGGCGTCATCGCCGGCGCGCCAGCCGCCGACGATGCTCCGGCTTCGGGCTCAGGTTGCGCCGCGCCTGCGGACCGCAAGCCCCATGGCGAGGTCTGGGCCGGGGTGGGTACGGGCGGCTATCGCGAGCTCGGCGGCGTCGTCACCCAGCCGGTTGGCGATTGCGGCAGCGTCACCATCGCGGTCAGCCGCAGCGGAGGCCGTTTCGCGAGCCGCCGTTGAGGTTCCTCGCGGCGCGACTCATGGCGTGATGCCTGCCAACCTCGCAAGCCATCGCGGGTGGCGCCTTGTCGCGCTGGAGCGATGCGGCGCGAAGGGGTAGTCACGGGTTCTGCCAGCGGAGGGTCGATGCGCATCCATTTCACCGGGATCGCGGGAGCGGGGATGAGCGCGGTCGCCCTGATGATGCGCGACGCCGGGCACGAGGTGTCCGGGTCCGACGAGGACGTCTTTCCGCCGATGTCGACCTATGTGGAGGGCCTGGGCTTTCCCTTCAGCCGCCGGTTCGACGCGGCCAACCTGCCCGACGCGCTCGACCTCCTGGTGCTGGGCGCCAGCGCAAAGCTGGGCGGCGAGGCCAATCCGGAAGTGGGCGAGGCCCGTCGCCGCGGTGTGCGCGTCACCACCTTCCCGGAACTGGTGGGCGAGGCCACGCTTAGCCGGCGCAACACGGTGGTGGCGGGCTCCTTCGGCAAGTCCACGTGCACGGCCCTGATGGCGCACGTGCTGCGCGAGGCGGGCCATGATGCCGGCTGGATGATCGGGGCGATCTCGCCATCGCTGCCGGCGACCGGTCATTGGGGCGAGGCGCGCGAGGTGGTGCTGGAGGGCGACGAGTACATCGTCGGACCATCCGACCACCGCTCCAAGTTCGCGCTCTACCATCCGCGCGACGTCATGCTGACCTCCCTGGTGCACGACCACGTCAACGTCTTCCCGACATTCGAGGCCTATGAAGCGCCGTTCCGCGCGCTGATGGGCCAGGTCCCCAGCGACGGCCTGCTGGTCGCCAAGGACGATCCGGCGATCCGCAAGATCGCCGTGGCGTGCGCCGCCCGCGTGGTCTGGTACGACACGGCCGCGCTGGACGGCTGGCGCGCCGAGGACGTGGTGTTCGGGGAGAAGACGCGCTTCACCCTGGTCGCGCCGGACGGGGGCAAGCTGGCGCTCGCGACAAGCCTGCTTGGCGAGCACAACATCGAGAACATCGTTGGCGTCTGCGCCTACCTGCTGGAGCGCGGGCTGGTGACGGAGACCGCGCTCGCCGCCGCCATCGCCAGCTTCGGCGGAATCCGCCGCCGGCTCGATCGTTTGACGACGACGAGCCAGGTCCCGGTGATCGAGGGCTTCGGCTCGTCCTACGAGAAGGCGCGCTCGGCCATCGAAGCCATGCTGCTGCACTATCCGCATCGGCCGCTGGTGGTGGTGTTCGAGCCGCATACCTTCTCCTGGCGCAGCCGCGATGCGCTCTCCTGGTATGACACGGTGTTCGCCGGCGCCGCCCGCGTGCTGATCGCACCGCCGCCAAGCCACGGCGCGGGCAGCCACAACCAGTCCAGCTTCCAGGAGATCCTGGACCGCGCCGCGGCGACTGGCCTGCCCGTGGAGGGGGTCGCGTCCGCCGACGAGACGATCGCCCGCCTGCGTGGCCTCAAGGGCGACGAGGTGGTCCTGCTGCTCTCCTCGGGCCCGCTGCTGGGACTGCCCGATGCCTTGCCGCCGGTGTTCGACGAACTCTACGCGGCGCGCGAAGCGGCGGCTTGAGGCAAGTGATGCTCCCCGAAGGGGAGGATCTTGGCCTCAGTACAGCTCCAACTCCTGGAACCCTGCCAACCGCGCCACGGCGCCGGCGTGCAGCGCGCCTCGGACCAGCCATTTGCGGCGGCGGACGGGGGAGAGCGCGAGCGCCGCGGCTCCCAGCATGCAGGCGCCGCCCTTGGCGCCCGCCAGCGCCAGCTGCGCCATGCGGGGGGCGCCGCGGCGGAGCTGCCGGCGGCCGTGGCTCTGGCCGGCGCGGAAGCTGCGCTTGAGCAGCCAGCCGAGCGAGGCGCGCGAGGCCGGCACCGGCTCGTAGACGTGCGCGTCGCGGGCGTAGCCGATCACCCCGCCGGCGTCGGTGAGCTGGTAAAAGAAGTCGTCGTCCTCGCCGCCCATGCGTCCCAGCGCCAGGTCGAAGCGCAGATTGTGGGCGCGGATAAAGTCGGTGCGGATCAGGACGTTGCAGCTGTAGCCCTTCAAGATCCGCCCGCCCACGAACACCGGCTCGAAGGAGTGGAAGTCGCCCGCGGCGATCCATCCCGGAGTTTCCGGCGGATAGATGGCGGTGACCGGGCCGAGCAGGGCGGCGCACCGCTCCGGCGCGCCGCTCTCCGTCAGCCGGGCGATCCAGTCGGGCGCGGCGATCTGGTCGTCGTCGATGAAGGCCAGGTGATCGCCCTCGAGCGCGTCCAGGACGGCGTTGCGGGCGATCGAGATGTTGTGCGCCGGCGCGTGCACATAGGCCAGGTCCAGGCCGTGGGCCTCGGCCGCGGCGCGGACGCGGGCTTCGGCGGCCGGGGTTTCCTCGTTGTCGGCGACGATGACGCGCAGGCGGATGTCGGCGGGAAGCTGCTGGGCGCCCAGCGAGGCGAGCGTCTCGACCACGGACTCGCGCCGGAAGGTGCAGACGCCAACGTCCACCCGCAGCGGTCCTGCCATGCCGTCACCCCGCGCATGAACTCCAGCCCCGCCTCAACCCGCGAGCCAAGGCCAAGGTTCCGCAAGTCAGGCGGCGAGCTGGGGTTGGGCCGCCTCCAAAACGCGGATGATCTCGCCCTCGCGTTCGTTCCAGAGGATGGCGACCCCGGCGGCCCGATCGGCCAGGCCGCCCAGCGCGCGTGTCACCTCCGCGTCGTGCAGCCGGCGCGCGCTCAACCGCAGCAGCGAGCGGCCGCAGCCCTGGTCCTGGGCTTCATCGTGATAACGCAGCACGGCGTCGACGATGGCGGCGGGCAGCGGCGCAGGCATGACGGAGCGGGCCGGGCGGGCGGTCCGGGGAGCGAAGCTGCGGCGGGAAAAGCGGGGGCTCATCGAAGGATCTCCGTTGCAGAGCAGGTCTGTTTCGGTTTTGATCCCTTGGTGCGACAAAAACGGACGTAATTGCGATGAGGCATGAAAAGGCCGGGCGGCTGCTGGAGCTGGCGCGCCTGCTGGCGAGTACGGCCGAGGGGCTCACGCTGGACGAGATGGCCGAGCGGCTGGGCGTCGGCCGGCGCACGGTGGAGCGGATGCGCGACGCGGTTCGCGAGGTCTTCCCGCAGCTGGAGGAGGTGGACGATCCGCCAACCCGCCGCTTCCGTATCCCCTCGGGCCTCGACGGCCTCTTCCAGGCGCCCACGGCGGAGGAGCTGGCGGCGCTGAAGTCCGCCGCCGAGATGCTGGCCGGGCAGGGGGCGCACGCGCGCGCCGGCGCGCTGAAGACCCTGGAGCAGAAGGTCCTGGCGGCCATGCGCGCCGCGGCGCGGCGCCGGCTCGCGCCCGACCTGGAGGCCCTGCTGCAGGCCGAGACCATCGCGGTGAACGCCGGTCCGCGGCCGTTCGAGGACGAGGCGGTGCTGTCGGCGATCCGCGTGGCGCTGAAGTCGATGTCAGGCCTGCGCTTCCGGTACGAGGGCGGCTCCACGCCCGGCCGGGTGCGGGAGGTGGCGCCCTTCGGCCTGCTGTTTGGACGGTCCAACTATCTGGTGGCGCAGGAGGACACCGAAAGCGGCCCACGCAATTGGCGGCTCGACCGCATCCACGACATCGAGGTGCTGGAGGTCCCTGTTTTCCGCCCCGAGGAATTCTCCTTGCAGGATTACGCCGACCAGAGTTTCGGCATCTACCACGACGAGGTTCAGGACGTGGTGCTGCGGATGACGCCGGAGGGCGCTGAGGACGCGCTCCGCTGGCGCTTCCACGTCAACCAGGTTGTGGAGCCGCAGCCGGACGGCGGGGTGATCGTGCGCTTCCGCGCCAGCGGCATGCGCGAGCTCGCATGGCACCTTTTCACCTGGGGCGACAAGGCTCAGGTGGTGGCGCCGGAGATCCTGCGGCGGACCCTCGTCGAGGAAATCGAGGTGGCGCGCGCGGCGCATGCGTCCGTTTCTGTCGCTGCTGACCCCTAAGCCGTTTCCTCGTGAACGAGGAGCCTCCCATGAGTATCGCCGCCGCCGACTACGCCCAGGCCTTCGAGCGCGAGTTCCGCCCGCGCCGCCGCATGCCCGCCCGAGCCCGCCGGGCCGCGGCCTATGCTCTCTGGGCCGCGCTCTTCCTCGTGCGTCCGAAGCTCGCCCTGAAAATCCTGCGGGAGCGCGCCTGATTCAAACGCTTGTTTTCCTCCGCGCTTGCCGCCACCGTGTCGGCAAGTCCGCGTGGGGAGGCGACACTGAACGAAACGGTCGAAGCCCTGACGCGTCTTGCCCGGCGGCTCTGTGGCCCCGGCGCCCGGCTGGAGAGCGCCCAGCGGTTGTCCGGCGGCGCCAGCCTCGAGACCTGGGCCTTCGCTGTCGAAAGCGAAGGTGGCCGTGAGGAGCTGATCCTGCGCCGTCGTGGCCAGGCTGCGGACCAAGTCCCCGAGGAAGCCGGCGACGGACATCTGAACCTCGCCAGCGAAGCCGCGCTGATCCGTGCGGTGTCCGCCTCGGGCGCGCCGGCGCCGCCGCTGGTGCACCTGTGCGATGAGGCCGACGGGTTGGGCGAGGCGCACGTCACTCGTCGGATCGCCGGTGAGACCCTGGGACGAAAGATCGTCGCCGACCCGCGGTTCGACGCCGTTCGGCCAAGACTGGCCGCGCAATGCGGAGAGATCCTCGCCCGCATCCACCGGACCCCGGCGCCGGCCATCGGGCTGCCGACCGAGAACGCCGCCGCCGTCCTCGATCGTTACGAGGTCCTCTACCGGGCCCACGACGTCGACCGGCCGATCCTGGAGCTCGGCTTCGCCCACCTGCGCGCGCACGCGCCTGAGCCCCTGGCGCCCGTGCTCGTCCATGGGGATTTCCGGAACGGGAACCTGATCGTCGATCCGCAACAAGGCGTGGCGGCCGTGCTCGACTGGGAGATCGCCCACCTGGGGGATCCGGCGGAGGACCTGGGCTGGCTCTGCGTGAACTCCTGGCGCTTCGGGCGTCCGGACCGGCCGGTCGGCGGCTTCGGCGACACGACCGAGCTGCTCGACGCCTACGCCCGCGCGGGCGGGGCGCCGGTGAGCCTGTCGCGCCTGCGCTTCTGGCAGGCGGTGGGCTCGCTGAAGTGGGCCATCATGTGCCTGAACATGTATTCGACCTGGGCGACCGGCGCGGCCTCGCCCGTGGAGCGGACGATGATCGGCCGCCGTTCCGGCGAGGCCGAGGTCGATCTGATCGAACTGCTGGAGGCCGGGCTTTGATCACCCACCCCACCGCCGACGAGCTGCTGGTCTCCGCCGGCCGCTGGATCGAGGAGATCCGGCCCCAGCTCGATGAACGCAACGCCTTCCTGGCGCGGGTCGCCCAGAACGCGCTGGCTCTGGTTGGCCGGGAGCTAGCGCAAGGCGCGCTGGCCGAAGCCTCGGCCGCGGCGCGACTCTCAAGCCTGCTTGGTCGCCAGGGCGAGCCCGCCGAACTGGTCCACGCCGTCTGCGAAGCGTTGCGGCGCGGGGAGATGGACGCCTCGACGCCCGGCCTGATTGCGGCGTTGAAGGCCAACGCGCTGGACCGCCTCGCCATCGACCAGCCGTCCTACAAACACGGCGCCGCCTGAGCCGGCGCGCGCGACGCAAGAACACAAGGAGCGCCACCGTGGACTTCGACATTCCGCAGCGACTGACCGACTACCTCGCCCAGCTGGACGATTTCATCGAACGCGAGATCAAGCCGCTGGAGCTGGAGGACGACAACATCCGCTTCTTCGACCATCGGCGCGAGTATGAGCGCACCGACTGGGATCACGGCGGCCTGCCGAAGCCGGAATGGGAGGCGCTGCTGGCCAAGGCGGTCGCCCGGGCCGACGCGGCCGGCCACTACCGCTATGGCTGGCCCGAGGAGCTGGGCGGCCGCAACGGCTCGCAGTTCGATCTCGCCGTCATCCGCGAGCACCTGGCCTCCAAGGGCCTGGGCCTGCACAACGACCTGCAGAACGAGCATTCGATCGTCGGCAACAACCCCTTCGTTCTGCTGTTCAAAGCGTTCGCGACGCCCGAGCAGTACGCCCGCGACTCCGCCAAGCTGATCTCGGGCGAGATGCGCACCGCCTTCGGGCTGACCGAGCCGAACCACGGCTCCGACGCCACCTTCATGGAGACGAAGGCCGTCCGCGAGACCCGCGACGGCAAGCCCGGCTGGCGGATCGACGGCGAGAAGATGTGGACCACGGGCATGCACGTGGCGACCCACGTGATGACCTTCGCCCGCACCTCCGGCGAGGACGGCCAGGCGACCGGCATCACCTGCTTCATCGTGCCGACCGACACCCCCGGCGTGAAGATCGAGGAGTGGCTCTGGACCTTCAACATGCCCACCGACCACCCGCGGGTGAGCTTCACCGACGTCTGGATTCCGGAGGATAGCTACTGGGGCGTGGTCGACCGGGGCCTGGGCGCGGCGCAGAGCTTCGTGCACCAGAACCGTATCCGCCAGGCCGCCGCCTCGCTTGGTGCTGCGGTCTACTGCATTCAGGAGAGCGTCCGTTACGCCCGTGAGCGCAAGCCCTTCGGCCGCCCGCTGTCCGACAACCAGGCGATCCAGTTCCCGCTGGTGGAGCTGGCCACCCAGGCCGAGATGCTGCGGCTGCTGATCCGCAAGACCGCCTGGGAGATGGACCGGCTGGACCACAAGCAGATCGAACAGACGCTCTCCGACAAGGTCTCGATGTGCAACTACGTCGGCAACCGTCTGTGCTGCGAGGCGGCGGACCGGGCGATGCAGGTGCACGGCGGCATCGGCTACTCGCGGCACAAGCCCTTCGAACACATCTACCGCCACCACCGGCGCTACCGGATCACCGAAGGCGCGGAGGAAATCCAGATGCGCAAGGTCGGCGCTTACCTGTTCGGCTACGCCGGGCCCAACCGTCAGCGGCCGTAGATCCGGTCGAGCACACACCCGATCATCCCCGCGAAAGCAGGGACCCAGGTGTTTTTGTTCGGATATTCGGATGCGTTAGATCGTGGCAGGATAGAAAGCCTGGGTCCCCGCTTGCGCGGGGATGACCGGGAGGAGGGTTGGTCACCCCCGCCCGTAGATTCGGTCCAGGACCCGGGAGACCTCCACCAGCCGCTCCGCCGCGGGATCGAAACGCTCCCCGCCGGCCAGGCGCCGCGCCCAGTCGGCGGCGGCCCGGCCGCCCCAGCCGTCCGGCGGCGCCGCCAGCGTCTCGCAGGACGTGGCGCGGTACCGCTCGGCGGTGAAGTCGTAAAAGGAGCCGCCGACGTTCCTTAGCGCAGCGCCCCCCTTGGTCCCGTAGAAGTCGGCGGCGATTCGGGCGTCGCAGCCGGCCTGCAGCCGCCAGGAGCAGGCCAGGCGGACCACCGCGCCGCTGGCAAGCTCCAGGGTCGCCGTGGCGTAGTCCTCGACCCGGTCCGTGCGCCCGGCCAGTGGCTCGCCGCCGGTGAGAAGCTGGCTGGCGACCTCCGTCACCTCGGGGAATTCGAGCGCCCAGAGCGCCAGGTCGACCAGGTGCACGCCCAGATCCATGACGCAGCCGCCGCCCGAGAGCGCCGGATCGTAGAACCACGGCTTGTCCGGTCCATAGGCGTTGTGAAAGACCAGATCGGCGGCATAGACTTGGCCCAGGTCGCCACCCTGGATCAGCTCGCGGATGCGGCGCATGCCCTCCGTGAAGCGGTAGGAGAGGTCGACGCCCAGCAGCCGGTCGGCGGTGCGGGCGGCGGCCACCACGGCCTGGGCCTCGGCGGCGGAGCGCCCGAGCGGCTTCTGGCAGAACACCGCTGCGCCGCGCTCCAGGGCCCGGATCGACTGCTCGGCATGCAAGGCGCTGGGCGTGGCGATGACCACGCCGTCGACGCCAGCCCCCAGCAGGGCGTCGAGATCGTCGACGAGCCTTGCTTCCGGAGCCAGGCGGCTTGCTTCGGCCGCCATGTCGCGCGACGGCTCGGCGATCACGGCGGCGTCGGCGGCCCCTGTCGCCAGAATGGCCTCCATCCGGTGGCGGCCGATCCAGCCCACTCCCAGGAAGCCCAGGCGCGGCCGGCTCACCTCAGCGTCACCAGGGCCTTGAGAAATCCGTCCGGGCGGTCGCGGGTGGCGTTCAGCGCCGCGGCGAGCTGATCCAGCGGATAGGCGTGGGTGTAGAGCGGGGAGGGGTCCAGTCGCCCCGAGGCGACGGCGGCCACGGCTTCGCGCACCCCCTGGGCATAGATCTTGGGATCGCGCTCGTGGGCGCAGATCACGTCCAGCCCGCGCCAGTTCCAGAGCCACATGTTGACCGTCCGCGGCCCGTCCTGATGGTAGCCGGCGATGACCAGCTTGCCGCGCTCGCGCGTCAGTTCCGCGGCGAGGTCGAGCGGCCACTGATGGCCCACGGCCTCGATCACCCGGTCGCAGAAGACGCCGCTGGTCAGCGCCTTCACGCGCTCGATGATGGCCTGGTGGTCCGTCATCGCGATCACCTCCGCCGCGCCGAACCGGCGGGCGATATCGAGCGAGAAAGCTCGCCGCGAGATGGCGATCACCCGCGCGCCGGCGTCGGTGGCGAGACGGGTCAGGATGGCGCCCAGGAAGCCGATGCCGACGATGGCCACGGTCTGACCGGCCCGGATGTCGCTGCGGCGGAAGATGTTCATGGCGCAGCCCAGCGGCTCGCCAGGGAACGGCAGGCCGGCGAGCGCCTCGGGCAGCTTCACCACCGCGTCAGCCTCGGCGACATCGTATTCCGCATAGCTCCGGTAGGAGAGCGCGGCCACGCGGTCGCCGATGACCAGGCCCTCGACGTCGGCGCCCAGGGCGTCGATCACGCCCCATCCCTCGTGGCCGAGCGCGCCGGGTTCGAGAGGGAAGTGCTGCCATTCTGGCCCGGCCCAGGGCGTCAGGTTGGAGGCGCAGACTCCGCATCCCTCGAGCTTTACCCGCACCTGGCCGGGACCGGGCGCCGGCCGCTCCACGACTGCGAGCCGCACCGCTCCGGGGCCTGAAACCACGGCCGCCCGCATGGTCGCGGCCGAAGCGGAATTTCCGTCCATGTGCGAGGCGTCCTGAAGCTGGCGCTTCGAGAAATCCTCTGCGGCCGAGCTTTGTTCCCGGAGGATCGGGTGGCGCGGGCCGCCTCCGAAACCGGAAGCTCCAGCGTCTCGTCGCGCGCGGCGTCGGGCTAGTAGGCGCGCCGGCGCATCAGGCGGATTTTCCGGCCATGTAGGCCTTGAACGCCTCGGCGTAGTCGGGATGCCAGCGCGACAGCGCCGGACGGTTCTGGATGATGTCTTCGGCCGCCCACTGGACGCGGCGTTCGTCGACGGCGCGCGGCGTCTCGTTGTCTTCGCACCAGACGTAGAAGTCGCCCGCCGCCAGACCCTGCAGGAGCTTGTCCGCCACCTGTTCGGCGCTCCAGGCGCCGGGCGGCTTCTCCGTCCGGCTGCGGGCGGTCATGCCGGTGAAGGTGAAGCCGGGGATCAGCAGGTGCGCGGTGATCATGCCGCCGGGCGCGTTCCGCAGCTCGTGCGCCAACTGCTCGGTGACGACTTTGATGGCCGCCTTGCTGGTGTTGTAGGCGGCGTCGCCGGGCGGGGTGGTGATCCCCTGTTTGGAGCCGGTGTTGACGATCGCCCCGGGCAGGCCGCGGGCCAGCATCTCCGGCACGAAGGCCTGCACGCCGTTGATCACGCCGAAGAGGTTGGTCTCCAGAATGTCGCGCCAACGGTCCGGGCTCTCCCAGGGCTTCCCGCCGCCGCCGACGCCGGCGTTGTTCATCACGAACGTCACGTCGCCCAGACCATAGGCCGCCGCCTTGAGTCGCTGCAGCGACTCGGCCGAGCGCACGTCGGTGGCGACGGCGAGCGCCTTGCCGCCGATCCGGTCCGCCGCGGCGTCGAGGGCCTCGCCTGGACGGTCGGCGACGACCACGGACATGCCCAGGCCCGAGAGCGCCGTCGCCGTGGCCAGGCCGATCCCGCTGGCGCCGCCGGTGATGACGGCGACGCGTCCGGGGACGAGGGCAGGATGGTTCGGCATGGTTCAGACTTTCCCCTGGGCGGCGCGTTTGTCGGCGCGGGCCTGGCCGGCGAGCGCCATATTGCTCTGTTCCTTCTCCAGCGCTTCGGTGATCGCAAGTTCCTCGGCGTGGTTGAGGCTGTCCTTCATCAAGGCCCAGCCGCGTGACGGCGTTCGCACCAGCCGCGCCGTAAACTCGTCCACCGTGGCGGCGAGGGCCGCGTCGGGGACCACGCGATGGTAGATGCCGAAGGCCTTGGCTTCCTGGGCGTCCATCTTCTCATTGAAGAAGAAGATCTCCCGCGCCTTTCCGACCCCCAGGATGCGTGTCCAGTAGTAGGTGGCGCCGTAGTCGCCGGAGAGGCCCCAGCGCGCGAAGGCGGTCAGGAAGCTCGCTGATTCGGCCGCGATGCGGATGTCGCAGGCGCCGGCCAGTCCCGTGCCGGCGCCGGCGACCGGCCCGTTGATCATCGCGATGGTCGGCTTGGGCATGTCGTGCAGCAGCTGGTAGGCGGCGCGGCCACGCGGCGGCGCCTTGCGCTCCGGCGGCGGGGCGCCATCCGCGGAGGGCGTGCCCACGCCCCGGACGTCTCCGCCCGAGCAGAAGCCTCGGCCGGCGCCTGTCAGCACCACCACCTTGGCCCCCTCGTCCTCAGCTGCGCGCTGAACCGCCGCGTCGAGATCATGGATGAGGTCCGCATTGAGGGCGTTCAACACGTCCGGCCGGTTGAGGGTCAGGGTGCAGACCCGGTCCTTCACCTCGTAGATCACGGTGCTCACGAACGCTTGCTCCTGCTTGTCTGGAGCAGAATCCTAGCCGCGCGTCGCCGACGCAGATAGGCGCCCCTAGGGGAGGGGGTGACGAACCGCGTGTTCGAGTTTATGAGCAGGAATTAACGTGAACGCCCCGCCGACGCCGTCGCGCGGGTTTCGTCTCACCAACCGGCACGGTTGTGCGCGGGGGTCTCTGGACGCCGGCTGACTTCCGGCTCTAATGCCCTTGCGAACCGTTGACTTAGAAGCGCGCCCCGCAGGGCGTACGACGCGAGGAAACCATTATGGAATTGAAACCCGGATCTCGTTGGAAGAGCCCGGTTTGCGACACCGAAGTCGTCATCGTGCGGCCTTCCAAGGCGCCCGTGAACCTGGAATGCGGCGGCCAGCCGATGGTCCCGCACGGCTCGGCGCCGGCTGCGGGCCTGGAACTCTCCGCCGATTTCTCGGCCGGCAGCCAGGTCGGCAAGCGCTACTCCGATGAGGAAACCGGCCTGGAAGTGCTCTGCACCAAGGCGGGCAAGGGTTCGCTCTCCATCGACGGACGTCCGATCGGCGAGAAGGAAGCCAAGAAGCTTCCGGCCTCGGACTAAGCGGATGCATACAGCGCTTCTGCTGGAGATGGCGTCCGACGCGGCGCCGGAACGTATCATCTTGGGTGAGCTGGCCGAGGGCGTGAGCTTCGCCGAACTCTCCGGGCGCGCCCGCGGTTCGGCCGCCTGGCTCAGCGGACAGGGAGGCGAGACCATCGTCTACCTCGGCCTGAACGGCGTCTGCCTGCCGGTCGCCGTGTTCGCCGCCGGCCTGCTGGGAAAGCCGTTCGCGCCGATCAATTACCGGCTGCCGGACGCCGATCTGCGCAAGCTGCTGGCCCGCACCGCGCCCTCGGTGGCCATCGTCGACGATGACATGCTTCCCCGCGTGCAGGGCGTCGACGGCGTGAAGCTGGTGCCGGTGAGCGAGTTCCGCACGGTCTGCGCCGACGAGAGCCATCGCAGCGTGGAACTGCCCTTCGTCGATCCCGACATCGGCGTGCTGCTGTTCACCAGCGGCACCACCGGCGAGCCGAAGGCGGCGGTGCTGCGTCACCGCAACCTGACCTCCTATGTCATCTCGACGGTGGAGTTCCTGGGCGCGGACGACGACGAGGCCGCCCTGGTCAGCGTGCCGCCCTACCATATCGCCGGAATCTCGGCGATCCTGACCGGCGTCTATGGCGGCCGCCGGATCGTCCATATGCCGGCCTTCACGCCTGAGGACTGGGTCACGCAGGCGGCGAAGGAAAAGATCACCCACGCCATGGTGGTCCCCACCATGATGAGCCGCATCCTCGACATCCTGGAGGAGCGTCGCGAGAAGCTGCCGCGCCTGAAGGCCCTGTCCTACGGCGGCGGGCGGATGCCTCAGATCGTCATCGAGCGGGCGCTGAAGCTGTTGCCGCACGTGGACTTCGTCAACGCCTACGGCCTCACCGAGACCAGCTCGACCATCTCGGTGCTGGGGCCGGAGGATCACCGCGCCGCTATGACCTCCAAGGATCCCAAGGTGCATCGCCGCCTGGGCTCCGTCGGCCGGCCGCTGCCGACCCTGGAGCTTGAGATCCGCGGGCCGGAGGGCGAGGTGCTGCCAACCGGCGTCGCGGGCGAGATCTATGTTCGCGGCGAACAGGTCGCCGGCGAATACCTGTCGAAGAAGGTGATACAGGACGACGGCTGGTTCCCGACCAACGACAGCGGCTGGATGGACGAGGACGGCTACCTCTTCGTCGAGGGCCGGCTGGACGACGTCATCGTCCGTGGCGGCGAGAACATGTCGCCGGGCGAGATCGAGGACGTGCTGCGCGCCCATCCCAACGTCAGCGACGTGGCGGTGATGGGCATCCCGGACGACTACTGGGGCGAACGCGTCGCCGCCGTGATCGTGCCGAAGGACGGCGAACCATCCACCGAGGAACTGGCCGCCTGGGTCAAGTCGCGGCTGCGGTCCACCAAGACCCCCGAGGTCTGGGAATTCCGCGAGGCTCTGCCCTACAACGACACGGGCAAGCTGTTGCGCCGGCTGTTGAAGGCCGAGCTCGTCAAGTCGGCGCAGCTCGCCACGGCCTGACGGAGGGCCGGGGCGTGGCGCCCGACGCGCTCATCTCGGCGCTCGCCGATCTTGGCGGCGCCGGGCTGGCGCTGGTCGATCTCGACGCTGGAGATTGTCCAGGGCTTGAGGGCCCGGGCGTCATTCGCGTGGGGGTGCATCGCAACGGCGCGATCCCGACCCTCGATGTCAAAGGCTTCGACATTCTCCTGAGCGCCGATCCGGACGCCCCGCGCCCGTGGGTCGGCGTAAGTCCCGACCGGCTCGACGAGACCCTGGACCACCTGCGCGCCGTAGCGTCCGCCCAGCCCGTGGCGGCGACCGTGGCGACGCAGGTGCTGCGCATGACGCTTGGCCTCGGGTTCGAGACGGCGTTGATGCTGGAGTCGCTCGGCTACTCCATGCTGCTCGCCAGCGAGAGCTTCCGTGCCTGGCGCGCCGCCACGCCGGTCCGCGACCGCGGCGACCGCGACCAACCCCGCGTGGCGGTCTCGCGCGATGAGGCCGGCATTGCGATTCGCATGACCCGCGCCGGCGCCCGCAACGCCGTCGACGCCCGCATGCGAGACGCCCTCTTCGAGGCGCTGGAGTTCGCGCTCGTCGATCCCGACCAGGCGCCGGTGACGCTGACGGGCGAGGGGCCTTCGTTCAGCGCGGGCGGCGACCTCGACGAATTCGGCAGCTTCGAGGATCCCGGCCGCGCCCATCTGGTGCGGGTGCTGCGGATGCCCGTGCGGCTGGTCCACAAACTTGGGCCGCGGATCACGGCCCGGGTGCAGGGCGCCTGTGTCGGCGCGGGCGTGGAGATGCCGGCCGGAGCCGGGCGGATCGTCGCCGCTCCGGATGCCTGGTTCCGCCTACCGGAAGTGGCCATGGGCCTCATCCCCGGCGCCGGCGGCACAGCCTCGATTCCGCGCCGCATCGGCCGCCACCGGGCCTGCTACATGGCGGTCTCCGGCCTGGACGTGGACGCCGGAACGGCGCTCCGCTGGGGCTTGGTGGACGCGGTGGAGCCCTGACCCATGAGCCCGGTCGCCGGATCGCTCCGGAGTCTCGCCGCGCAGATCGCCGAGCGGGCGCAGGCGCTCGGCCGGCGCGTGGAGGTGGACCTGACGGCGGTGACGAGCCGAGCCGGCCTGCTGCCCCTCGGGCGCCCGGGCCTGTGGTCGGCTAACCGGGCCTGCCGGCTGGTGCAGACCGCCGACGGCTGGATCGCGGTCAATCTGGCGCGCGAGGAGGATCTGACGCTGATCCCAGCCTGGCTGCAGCATGACGTCGGCGACCAACCGTGGGCGGCCGTCCTCGCCACCGCGCGCACGCGATCCCGGCGGGATCTCGTGGAGGGCGCGCGGCTGCTCGGGCTTCCTGTGGGCGGGGTCGGCGAGGTGACCGCCTCGGATCTGGAGCCGCCTCAGGTAAGGATGGGAACGCCGTCGTCGCGCCGTCCGCGACGCCTGAGCGTGGTCGATCTCTCCAGCCTCTGGGCCGGGCCGCTCTGCGGCGCCGTGCTCGCCGGCCTCGGCGCCGAGGTGGTGAAGATCGAGAGTGCTTCGCGGCCGGACCCCAGCCGCGCGACGACGCCCGAGTTCTTCCGCCGGCTCAACGGCGGCAAGGCCGAGCTTGCGCTCGACTTCGCCGATCCCGGCGGACGGACCCAACTGCGCGAGCGGATCCTGGGCGCCGACGTCGTGATCACCAGCGCCCGGCCGCGCGCCTTCGCGCAACTGGGGCTCGCGCCGGCCGAGGTGTTTTCCGCAAAGCCGGACCTCGTCTGGGTGGCGATCAGCGGCTACGGCTGGACGGGCGCGGAGAGCGACAGGGTGGCGTTTGGCGACGACGCGGCTGCGGCTGGCGGCTTGGTGAGCTGGACGGCGCGTGGGTCGCCGCGATTCCTGGGCGATGCGCTGGCTGATCCCCTGACCGGGCTCTCCGCCGCGGTGGGGGCGCTGAAGGCGCTGCTGGAGGGCGGCGGCGTGATCGTCGATGCGGCCCTGGCCCGGACGGCCGCCGCCGCAGCGGCGCATCGCGCCGCGCTACGGGCCGCCTGATGGCGCCGGCGAACCTGATCCTGCGCAATGTGGAGGTCGCGGGGCGGCCTGGCCTCGATGTCCGTCTCCAGGATGGACGGGTCGCCGAGATCGGCGAGCATCTGGCCGCGCGGGACGAAAGCCTGGATGGCCAGGGCGGCGCGCTGATCCCGGGCCTGATCGACCACCACATCCACCTCCTGGCCACAGCCGCCCAGGCGCAGTCCCTGCGGCTGGAGGGGGTGCGCGACGTGGCGGGGTTCGCTCAGGCGCTCGGCGAGGCGCTGGCCGCACGTCCGGCCGGCGCCTGGCTCCGCGCCACGGGCTACCACGAGCGTATGGCCGGCGAGCTCGACCGCGACCTCCTCGACCGGCTGGCCCCGGCGCACCCGGTTCGCGTGCAGCACCAGACCGGCTCGTTGTGGGTGCTGAACAGCTTGGCAATGGCGGCGCTCGGAGAGCTTCCGGACGAGGCGGAGCGTGACGCGACGGGGCGTCCGACGGGACGGATCTGGCGCGGCGACGCCTGGCTGCGCTCGCGGCTGCAGGCGTCGGCGCCGGAGCTTGCGCCGCTCGGCCGCCGGTTGGCCGCCCTGGGCGTCACCGGGCTCACCGACGCCAGCGCCACCACTGAGGCCGGCGCCGCTGAAATCCTGGCGAGGGCGCACCGCGCCGGCGACCTGCCGCAGCGGCTGACCCTGATGAGCGCGGGCCGGCTCGCGGCCCCGGAGGACGGCGCCTTCCAGGTCGGGCCGGTGAAAGTGCTGTTGGACGACGCCCGCCTGCCGGATCTCGACGCCTTCGCCGGGATCATCCTCGGAGCTCGGCCGCAGGGTCGCGCCGTCGCCGTCCATTGCGTCACCGCCGGCGAACTGGCGCTGACGCTGGCGGCGTTCCAGATCGCCGGGGCGCAGCCGGGGGACCGAATCGAGCATGGCGGAGTCATCCCGCGGGACGCCATACCGACGCTCGCGGCGCTGGGCCTGACCGTGGTGACCCAGTCGGCCTTCGTCTTTGAGCGCGGCGACCGCTACCTGGCCGAGGTCGAGCCCGCGGAGCAGGGCGACCTCTACCGCTGCGCCTCGCTGCTGGCGGCCGGCGTCCCGGTGGCGGGAAGCTCCGATGCGCCTTACGCCTCGCCCGATCCCTGGGCCGGCATGGCGGCGGCGATCCGGCGCCGCACCCGCGCGGGCGCGCCGATCGGCCAGGACGAGCGCATCGCTCCGGCCGCCGCGCTCGCGCTTTACCTCGGCGCGCCGACCGCGCCGGGCGGCCGGCCCCGGCGCGTGGAGGTGGGCGTGGCGGCGGATCTTTGCCTGCTCGGCGCGCCGCTGGCCCAGGCGTTGGCCGAACCCTCGGCCGGCCATGTCCGGGCGACCTTGATCGGCGGCGAGCTGGCTTACCTGGCCCATGCCTGACCCGGGCCTCGCCACAACCCCGCCACCCTGCGGCGCTCCACTCGCGGCCGAACGGAGGGCGAGTCCCTTGCGCAACTGGCTTTTCCAGGCCGCGGTCGCCGCGGTCTTCATCCTGGGCGCCGGCGGGGCCCGAGCCGCAGCCCCGGCTGGACCGACGCTCGCGTTTCCGCTCGCCTGCACGATCGGCCGCGGCTGCGAGGTCCAGAACTACGTGGACCGCGATCCGGCGAAGACCTGGGCGGATTACCACTGCGGGCGCCGCAGCTACGACGGTCACACCGGCACCGACATCCGCGTGCTGGACCTGAAGGCGCAGCGCGCCGGGGTCGAGGTGCGGGCGGCCGCGGCCGGGCGGGTGCTGCGCCGGCGCGACGGCGTGCCCGACGTGCTCCTGCGATCCATGAGCCAGCCGCATGACGAGAACATCGGCTGCGGCAACGCCGTGGTGCTGGATCACGGCGACGGCTGGATCACCGCCTACTGCCACATGGCGCGAGGCTCCGTGCGGGTGAAGGTCGGCCAGAGCGTCGCCGCCGGCGCGCCGCTGGGCCTGGTGGGCCTCTCCGGAAACACCCAGTTCCCGCACCTGCACATCGAGGTGCGCCACAATGGACAGGTGGTGGACCCGTTCGCCCCAGCGCCTGTCGCCCCCGGCGCCTGTGCCGCCCAGCCTGGGATGTGGAACGCCGTCGCCGCTCGCCAGCTCAGCTACAAGCGCGGCGCGATCCTGAACGCCGGCCTCGCTGGCGGCCCGGTGACCGCCGAGACCGTGGAAGACGGCGGCTTGCCGCGTCCGGACGCCAGCTCGCCGGTGATCACCGCCTACATGCGCGGGGTCGCCCTGGAGACTGGCGACGTCATCGAGGTGACCTTCACAAGCCCGGGGCGGACGCCGACCGTGGCCAAGGTCGCGCCGCTCACGAACAACGCCGCCCAGCCTTTCATCGGCTTCAGCCGCAAGCGACCCGCAGCCGGATGGCCATCCGGCCGCTATGTCGCCCAGTTCCGGGTCCTGCGCGCCGGCAGTCCAGTCTTGACGCGTACGGTCGAAGCGAACCTCTGAGTGTTGTGGAGCAAACGCGCTTGCTGAATTCCCAGGCGCGCGCGCCGGTGCACTGGCTGGTCCTGCTGTGGATCGGCTGGAGCGCCCTGATCCTGGGCTACCAGGCCGTGGCGCCTGACCGGTTCGAGCTGCAGCGGCCGGATCGCGCCACCGGCTGGACGCCGCAGGAGACCCGCGCCGACAGTCACCTGGGCCAGCCCTATCTGCTCGATCCGGCTCTGAACCGGCAGGTCGCCTGGGATTCGGAGTTCTACATCTCCATCGCCCTGCACGGGTACGGCGACACGCAGATGCGCGCCCTCAAGCCGGGCTCCGATCCCGGCAGCGCCACGCTCGGGCCGCAGGGCCAGCATCCGGCTTGGACGTCGCTGAACTACGCCTTCTTCCCGGCCTATCCCTTCGCCATGCGGATGCTGGCCGCGCCGCTCGGACTGTTGGGGCTGGATCCGATCGGCGCGGTGAGCCTGGCTGGCGTGATGGTCTCGCTGGCGGGAGCCTTGGGCGCGGTGGTGGCGCTCGCCGACCTGGCCGGCGGGGAAGTGGGCGCGGCGCCCGGAGACGACTGGCGCGCGGCCGTCTACCTCCTGGTCTGGCCCGCGAGCTTCTTCCTGGCCCAGGTCTACACCGAGGGCCTGTTCCTGGGGCTATCGTTCGGCGCCCTGGCCTACGCCCGCCGGGCGCGCTGGGCCTGGGCCGGGTTGCTGGCGGCGCTCGCGACATGGACCCGGTCGACGGGCGCCATCCTGGTGCTGCCGCTGGCCTGGATGTGGCTGCAAGCCGGCGGCCTCGCGCGATTGCGCACGGCGCCGCCTCGCGAGGCGGCGCGCCTCCTGGCGGTCGCGGCCCCGGTGATCGCCTACCTCGCCTGGCGCGTCCTCTTCGGCGCGAAGTTCGAGTTCGTGGAGCGGCATTTCTTCGGCCGGGGACTGCTGTGGCTGGGTCTCTCCTGGGCCTCGTGGAGAGACGCCCTGGATCTGGTCCGCAGCGGCGAGCCGCAGGCGCGGGCCTATTACCTGGTGGAGGCCTGCGGCGTGCTGGCCGGCGCGGGGACCTGCCTGATGCTCCTCAGGCGCGATCCGCCGCTGGCGCTCTACGGACTGGCGGTGCTCGCCATCGCGCTCACCAGCGGCGCGGCGCAGGGCATGCATCGCTATGTGCTGAGCCTGCCGGCGCTGTTCATCGTCCCGGCGCGTCTCGGCCGCCAGCCCGTGTTCGACCGGCTGTGGACGCTCGCCGGGACTCTGGGCCTGGCGGTGCTCGCGCTCGCCTTCAGCTACGATTTCTGGGCGGGGTAGGGGGCCGCCGACCTTTCAAGGTTGACGTTGCGCGGCTTGAACGGTCGCGGCGTCGACCTAAGATCGATGCATGGCCCTGGATTACGAGATGCTGATGGGGCTGGGGCCCCGCGAAACCCTCCAGGACCTCACCCGCCGCGACACCATGCTCTACGCGCTCGGCGTCGGTGCGGCGGCGGACGCGCCGACCGACCGCTCCGAGCTTCAGTTCGTCTATGAAGACGGCCTGAGGGCCCTGCCGACCATGGCGGGGATCATGGCCTACCCGGGGTTCTGGGCGAAGGACCCGAAATACGGACTGGACTGGCCGAAGGTGCTGCACGGCGAGCAATCCGTGGAGATCCACCGCCCGCTCCCCGTCGAAGGGCGGATTCGCGGCGTCACCACCATCGATGAGATCTACGACAAGGGCGCCGACAAGGGCGCGATCCTGTACGAGACGCGGAAGATCTACGACGCCGATGACGAGCACGTGGCGACCTGCCGCCGGTCGCTGTTCCTGCGCGGGGACGGCGGCTTCGGCGGCCGCGCCGACGGCGCGCCCAGGCCGCATCCCTCGCCCAACCGCGACCCCGACCTGAGCGCCACGGCGACGACCCGGCATGACCAGGCGCTGCTTTATCGGCTCTCGGGCGACTACAACCCGCTGCACGCCGATCCGGACGTGGCGGCGGGCGCGGGTTTCAGGGCGCCCATCCTGCACGGCATGGCGACCTATGGCGTCGCCGGCCGGGTGCTGCTGAAGGCGCTCTGCGCCAACGACCCGGCCCGGCTCAAGCGCCTCGACGCGCGGTTCTCGAGTCCGGTCTATCCGGGCGAGACACTGCAGGTGGAAATCTGGCGCGAGGGGAAGGGACGGGCGGCGTACCGGGCTCGGGTCCTCGAGCGCGACGTGATCGTGCTGCAGAATGGCGACATGGAATTCGGAGACTGAGATGGTCGGCATCATCGCGGCAGGCGCCTACGTGCCCCGTCTACGCCTGCAACGCCAAGCGGTCGCCGCCGCCCACGCCTGGTACGCGCCTGGCCTGCGCGGCCTGGGCAAGGGCGAGCGGTCCATGGGTTCGTGGGACGAGGACTCGCTGACCATGGCGGTGGAAGCCGCCCGTGACGCCCTCATCGAGCTGGACCGGGGACGGGTGAAACGCCTGGTGCTGGCCTCGACCACGTCGCCCTTCGCCGACCGCCAGAACGCCGGCGTCGCCAAGGAGGCGTTGAACCTCGATGACGGCGTGGGCGCGCTCGACGTGGGCGGGAGCCAGCGCGCGGCCACTTCGGCCCTGCTGGACGCGCTCTATGCGGTGAAGGGCGGAGCCGGCGAGACCCTGGTGCTGGCGTCGGAGAAGCGCCGCGCCCAGCCGGCCTCCGAGATGGAGATGATGGCGGGAGACGGCGCCGCGGCCCTGCTGGTCGGCGAGGGCGAGGTGGCCGCCGAGTTCCTGGGCGGGAGCAGCCTCTCCATCGACTTCATCGACCACTATCGCGCCGAGGGCCAGGCTTTCGACTATGGCTGGGAAGCGCGGTGGATCCGCGACGAGGGCTACGCCAAGATCGCGCCCAATGCGGTGAAGGCCGCCCTCGCCGAGGTCGGCCTGGAGGCGGCCGCGATCGACCTCTTCGCCATGGGCGCGCCGATGAAGGGCGTCAACGAGGCGGTGGCCAAGGCCTGCGGCGTCCGGCCCGAGGCGGTGGTCGATCCGCTCGCCTCGGTAATGGGCGACGCCGGCTCGGCCCAGCCGCTGGTGCTGCTGGCCAAGGCCCTGGAAAGCGCCACGCCTGGCCAGACGCTTGTCGTGGTGGGCTTCGGCCAGGGCTGCGACGTGCTGGTGTTCCGGACCACGGAAAAGGTGCGCCAGGCCGTCAGGGGCCTGGGTGTCTCCGGCTGGCTGGCGCGCCGCAAGCCCGAGCCGAACTATCTGAAATACCTCTCCTTCAACGGCCTGGTGCAGCTGGAGCGCGGCATGCGCGCCGAGTTCGACCAGAAGACCGCGCTAACGGGGCTCTACCGCCAGCGCAGGACGGTGCTGGGCCTGGTGGGCGGCAAGTGCAGCAAGACCGGCGTGGTGCAGTTCCCGAAGTCGCTGGTGAGCGTGGCGCAGAACGACCGCGCCATCGGGACCCAGGAGGACTACCCCCTGGCCGACCGGCGCGCGAAGATCATGACCCATACCGCTGACAGTCTTGGATATTCCCCTGAGCCGCCCACCTACTACGGGGCGATCGAATTCGAGGAAGGCGGGCGCATGACCGTCGAGTTCGTCGATGTCGAACCGGCCGACGTGGAGGTCGGCGCGACGGTGCGGATGATGTTCCGCGTCAAGGCCTTCGACGAGGCCCGCGGATTCGTGAAGTATTTTTGGAAGGCCGTGCCGGACTATCGCGCGCCGGCCGCGTCGGCCCTGGCGGCCGAGTAAGGAGAGCGTCATGGCGAGCGGCATCAAGGACCGTGTGGCGATCCTGGGCATGGGCTGCGCCCGCTTCGGCGAGCGCTGGGACGTCGACGCTGACGCCCTGATGGTGGAGGCGTTCCAGGAGGCGATCGCCGACGCCGGCATCGACGTCTCGGAGATCGGCGCGGCCTGGCTGGGCGTCGGCTTCGACGGCCAGAACATCGGGCCGAGCGGCATTCCGCTTGCGACCGCGCTGCGCCTCCCGAACATCGCAGTGACCAAGGTCGAGAACTATTGCGCCTCGGGGACCGAGAGCTTCCGCGGCGCAGTCTACGCCGTCGCCTCCGGAGCCTGCGACATCGCGCTGGCCATGGGCGTGGAGAAGCTGAAGGACACCGGCTACGGCGGCCTGCCGGTGCGCACGCGCGGGACCAATTACGACATGGTGGGCGTGGTGGGCTCCGCTCCGGGCAACTTCGCCCAGCTGGCCGCCGCCTATCGGGCCAAGCATGGCGTCTCCTACGACGAGCTGAAGCGGGCCATCGCCCATGTCTCGGTGAAGAGCCACGACAACGGCGCCAAGAACCCGAAGGCGCACCTGCGCAAGCCGATCACCGAGGAACAGGCGATCAACGCCCCGATGATCGCCGAGCCGTTGGGCCTGTTCGACTGCTGCGGCGTCTCGGACGGAGCGGCCTGCGCCATCGTCACCACGCCCGAGATCGCCCGCGCGCTGGGCAAGCAGGACCTGGTGACGGTCAAGGCGCTGCAGCTGTCGACCTCCAACGGCTGGGAGCTGCAGGGCTCCGGCTGGGACGGCAGCTACTTCCACACCACCCGGATCGCCGCCGCCCGCGCCTACCAGGAAGCCGGCATCACGGACCCGCGCCGGCAGCTCTCGCTGATGGAGGTGCACGACTGCTTCTCGATCACCGAGCTGGTGACGATGGAGGACCTGGGCGTCAGTCCCGAGGGCGGGGCGGTGAAGGACGTGATGGACGGGGTGTTCGACGCCGACGGCGCCATTCCCTGCCAGATCGACGGCGGGCTGAAGTGCTTCGGCCATCCGATCGGCGCCTCGGGCCTGCGGATGATCTACGAGAACTACCTGCAGATCCTGGGCCGCGCGGGCGAGCGCCAGCGCAAAGCGCAGCCGGTGTTCGGCCTGTCCCACAACCTGGGCGGCGCGCCGAACCTGAACGTGAGCTCGGTCGCCATCGTCGGCCTCGAAGGCGCCTGAGGCCGGCAGCGGACGGGCCGCTCAGGCCCGGCCGACCTCGCCGCGCGCCAGCCGTTCGGCCTCGGCGAAATTGCCCAGCACCAGGCGGGAGAAGAACTCGCCCGTCTCCTTGGGCAGGAGGCCCGCCGCCGCCTGCGCGACCTTGTATTCGAGAATGCAGCCGCCTTTGAACATGGCCAGGATCAGGTAGTAGTCGAAGTCCCTGATGTCGCGGTCGGCGCCGGCGGCGTAGTAGCGGGCGAGTTCCTGCCGGGTGGGCAGATTCTCGGCGGAATAGAGCGCCTTCAGGGGCGTTCGCTCCGGCTCGCGCTCGTCGCGCAGGCCGTTGCAGAACCAGGCCAGGTCGAGCAGCGGATCGCCGAGGGTCGAAAGCTCCCAGTCGATGAGCGCGGTGAGCCTCGCCGGCCGGCCCTCGGCGAAGAGGGCGTTGGGCGTGCCGACGTCGCCGTGGATCACGCCTGGCCGATAGCCGTCGGGGATATTCGCCCGCAGCCAGTCGCGCACATAGTCGTAGCCCGGCAATGCCCGGCCCGCGTAGCCGTAGAGGTCGGCGTAGCTCCTGAGCTGCGAATCCCACCGATCCACCTGGCGTTCGAGGTACCCGTCGGCCCGGCCGAAGTCCTGGAGGCCTACGGCTGCGTAGTCGACGTTGGCCAGCGCCACGAGCCCGTCGACCATGGCGTAGGCGATGCCGTATTCGCAGGGCGCACGGTCGAACGGCGCGCGATGGTAGATGTGCCCGTCCCGCAGCTCCGCCGCCCAGCCCGCGACCCGCTCCATGATGTAGAAAGGCGCCCCGATGACGGAGGGGTCGGCGCAACTTCCGTAGCAGTGCGGATGCGGCACGGGCGTGCCGTTGAGCGCCTGCAGCACGCGCGCCTCGCGCAGGATCGACTTCTCGCTGTTCGGCGGCGGCGTACGGGGAGGACGGCGCAGGATCACCTCCCGCCCGCCACGGCGAAGCGAGAGGATCACGTTGCTCGTGCCGCCGTGGATCATCTCCGCCTGCACCGGGCCGGAGCCCAGGTCGGGGAGGTGGGCGTCCAGCCAGGCGCCCAGCTTCTCCCGGTCGACCAGATCGTCGACGGCCTGCGACGGGTTCATCGGCGGCTACTCCGCCGGCGCAAGGCCATGCGCCTTCAGAACGTCGGCGTAGCGCGCCTCGAGCTCGGCGCGCCGAGTGGGGATGTGCTCGGAGGGGAACAGCCCCGGCTGCGGCGTAGCCGTCCCCAGGAAAGCCTTGGCCACCTGGACTTTGTGCACCTCGGTGGGGCCATCGGCGAGCGCCAGGGATTCCGCGCCCAGGAGCATGTCCACCAGCGGCAGTTCGTTGGTGACGCCGAGGGAGCCGTGCAGGTGGACCGCGCGCTGCGCGATGTCGTGGTAGATCTTGGCCATCGCCACCTTGCACATGGCGATGTGGGTGCGCGCTGCGCCGTGCGGCTGGGTATCGATGATCCAGGCGGTCTTCAGCACCATCAGGCGAAACTGCTCCAGCTCGATGGCGCTGTCGGCGATCGCATTCTGGACGAACTGGTGGTCGGCCAGGAGCCTGCCCTGGGTGCGGCGCGAGACCGCCCGCTCCAGCATCATGTCAAGGGCGCGCTGGCACTTGCCGACAGTGCGCATGGCGTGGTGCACCCGCCCCCCGCCCAGCCGGGCCTGGGCGACCTTGAAGCCGTCGCCGGGTCCGCCCAGCATGGCGTCCGCCGGAACGCGGACGTGATCGTAGCGGATGTAGGCGTGCGTGCCGTCGCCGATCTCGTCGCCGTGCAGGCCCACATTGCGCTTGATGTTGAAGCCGGGCGTCTCCGCCGGAACGATGAACATCGACATCCGCCGATAGGGCGAGGCCTCCGGATCGGTGACCGCCATGACGATTAGGAAGGCGGCGTAGCGGGCGTTGGACGAGAACCACTTCTCGCCGTCGATCACCCACTCCTCGCCCTCCCGCCAGGCGCGGCAGATGAACTCCTTGGGGTCCGCTCCGGCCTGCGGCTCGGTCATCGAGAAGGTCGAAACGATCTCTCCGTCCAGCAAGGGCTGGAGGTATTTGGCCTTCTGCGCATCAGTGCCGAACATCGCCAGGATCTCGGCGTTGCCGGTGTCCGGGGCGGCAGTGCCGAACACCGTCGGCGCCCAGTAGGAACGGCCCAGGATCTCGTTCATCAGCCCGAGCTTGACCTGCCCGTAGCCTGCGCCGCCGAGTTCCGGCCCCAGGTGGCAGGCCCACAGGCCCTGCGCCTTCACCGTCTCCTGCAGCGGCTTCAGGATGGCCCGCGAGGCGGCGTTCTTCACGTCATAGGGGTCGCCGTGCCCTGGGAACAGGATGTCGAGGGGCTCGCACTCCTCGCGCACGAACCTGGCCATCCAATCGAGCTTCTGCTGGAACTCCGGCTCGGTCGAGAAATCCCACATGATCGCTTCCTTCCCTGTTTTTGGCCTGTTTCTGGCCCTGGTTTTCGTTGTCTTCGCCCGGCTTAGGCGTTGGCGGCGCGGGGCAGGGCGGGCGCGTCCCGCGCTTCGTGTTCGAGGCGATGCCGGATCAGGCGCAGGGTCTCGACGGTGGTGGCGAGCGCCTCGGCGGAGATGTCGGCGGTGAACCGGGCGGCCCAGCTGCGGCTACGGCCGTCGGCGGCCAGGTGCAGGGCGCGGGCGTTTTCGGTGGCGATCAGGCGGTGGGCGCGCTTGTGGTCGGGGTTGTCGATGAAGCGGACGAGGCCCTGCTCGACCAGCAGGTCCGCCTGTCGCTGGATCGTCTGGCGCGGATATCCCAGGCTGCGCCCGATCTGCGGAACGGTGGGCGGATGCGTGGCCAGGACGACCGCGGTCAGAACCGTGCCGGCCAGGCCCTGCAGCTCCGCGCGATCGTAGAAGGTTTCGCTGCCCGGTAGGCGTGAGCGGCCGCGGACGATTTCGTCGATCAGTTGGATCATCAGGTCGACGGGGGGCGCGGGGCTCGGCATGACTCGATCATGTCGAAGTGACATGTAGATGTCAAAGTGGAAGCCGACTCCGGGGCGGCGGCCAAAGCCTAGGCGTGGAGCCTCAATCCCTCGATCAGGGTCCGAAGCGCGGCCCCGACCACGGCCAACTCCCGGCCCGGGTCTGGGGCGTGGGCGATGGACATGGCCGCATCGTTCAGCGCCGCCACCACCAGCCGCGCGAGCGGCTCGGCCGGCTGCGGCGCGATGATGTCCAGCGCCATCGCCTCGCCCAGGCTCCGCACCAGATGGCCGTAGGTGAATTCGCCTTCCAGTTCGCGCCAGCGCAGCCAGCCGAACACCGCCGGCCCGTCCACCAGCAGGATGCGCTGTGCCTCCGGGCTCGCTGCAATCAGGCGCAGGAAGCCGTAGACGCCCTCCTGCAACTGGCGCCAGGGCTCGGCGGCGTAGGCCGCCACGGCCTGCATGGAGGCCTGCTCCAGCTCATCGGCGACGACGCGGAAGACCGCCTCGAAGAGATCCTCCTTGTCGCGGAAGTGGTGATAGAGCGCGCCACGGGTGACGCCGGCGCTCGCCACCAGTTCGGGCGTGCCGGTGGCGTGATAGCCGTTTTCGGCGAATAGCCGGCGGGCGGCGGCCACCAAGGCGGCTCGCGTCGCCGCAGCCCTCTCGACCCTGACGCCCCCGCGTTGGCTCATCCGATTCCCTTGACTCCCATCACGTGAGCAATGGGACATGCACTCTGTATGTGAACCCAAGCCCCGCAGCTATGACCCAGCCCGCGGGGCATCACAAGGCGTGCGCGCCTTGGGAAGGAACGGCGATGGTCTTCAAACTCGAACAGTATTCCGTAGAGGATAAGGTGGCGGTGGTGACCGGGGCCGGAGGTCGGGGCAACAGCATCGGCCGGGCCTACGCCACCGGCCTGGCGCGCGCCGGCGCCGCGGTGGTGGTGGCAGACCTGAACGCCGAGGGCGCGAAGGCCGTCGCCGACGAGATCGTCGCCGCGGGCGGCCGGGCGGTCCCGGTGCAGGTTGATATCACCGACCGGTCCTCGGTGGACGCCATGGCTGACGCCGCCCGCGCCGCCTTCGGCGGCGTCGATATCCTGGTCAACAACGCCGCCCTGATGGTGGAGATCGTCCAGTATCCGACGATGCAGGTTTCCCTGGAGATCTGGAACAAGGCCATCGCGGTGAACCTCACCGGCGCGCTCAACTGCTGCCAGGCGTTGGCGCCGATGATGATCGCCCGCGGCGGCGGCAAGATCGTCAACCAGGTCTCCGGGGGCGCCTTTCCGCCGGAAGGTGTCTACGGAATCACCAAGATCGCGCTGGTCGGTCTGACCACGACGCTGGCCAAAGAGCTTGGACCGCATAAAATCAACGTCAACGCCATTGCGCCGGGCAACACCATGAGCGACGCAGGCGCGGCCCTGACGCCGGCGGATTCGCCGTTCGTGAAGGCGCTGGAGAGCCGGGTCTACCTGCGCCTGCGCGGCGAGCCGGACGAACTGGTGGGGCCGCTTCTGCTGCTCTGCTCGGCGGCCGGCGATTGGATCACCGGGCAGGTGCTGCACGTTGACGGGGGCTGGATTATACGACCGTAAGCCTGGATGCTCGCGACCTCTGGCTGCGGGCGAAAGCTGAAACGGACGGAAGCTGGCGCCAGAGCCGCGAAGCCCTCTGGCGCATCCGGCCGCCTGTGCCGTACAGTTAGATAATAGGGAGGATTTCGAGGTGACGGCATGGAGATGACGGGCGAGCAGCGGATCGAGGCGCCGCGCGACAAGGTCTGGGCGGCGTTGAACGATCCGGAGGTGCTGAAGGCGTGCATCCCCGGTTGCCAGTCGCTGGAAATGGTCGGTGAGGACCGCATGCGCGCGGTCGCCTCGGTGAAGGTCGGGCCGATCGGCGCGCGCTTCACCGGCGAGGTGGCGCTGAAGGATCTCGACCCGCCGAACGGCTATCGAATCGAGGGCGAGGGGCAGGGCGGTCCCGCCGGCTTCGCCAAGGGCGGCGCCAAGGTGCGCCTGACCGCGGACGGCGCGGCGACCATCCTCGCCTATGAGGTCGACGCGCAGGTGGGCGGCAAGCTGGCCCAGCTCGGCGGCCCGATCATCGACGCCACGGCCAAGCAGATGGCCGGCGCCTTCTTCCGCAAGCTCTCCACGGTCGTAGCGACGCCGGCCCCAACGGCGACGCCGGTCGAGGCAGCCGCCGCGCCTGCGGCCGCAGCCGCGGTCGCGCCGGGCGCTGCGGCGCCGGCAGCGGTGACGCCGCAACCCTCGGCGGCGGTGGTGACCGCGCCCGCCGAAGGGCTTCCGATCGCCTGGATCCTGGCCGTCGCTGTCGCGTTGCTGGCCGGCGTGCTGTTCGGCCAGGGCGGTCGCCTGGACTGGGTGGGCGTGGTGGTGCTGCTGGTCGTCGTGGCCTACGGCAGCTACGCCTATGGCGCCCGGCGCGCCCGGGGATCGAAGTCATGAAACCCGCTCCCTTCGACTACTTCGCCCCCACCAGCGTGGACGAGGCCCTGGAGCTGCTCGCCGACAATGCCGGCGAGGCGAGCGTGCTGGCGGGCGGCCAGACCCTGATGCCGCTCCTGGCGCTCAGGATGGCGACGCCCACGGTGCTGATCGACATCAACCGCATCGAGGCTCTGTCCGGGGTCAGCCGGGCGAACGGCGCCACCCGCGTCGGCGCCATCACCCGCCAGAACGAAGCTCTGAAGGACGCTACGCTCGCCGCCCATGTGCCGGCGCTGCCCAAGGCGCTGCACTACGTCGGGCACCACCAGACCCGCAATCGCGGCACCCATGGCGGCTCCATCGCCCTGGGGGAGCCCGCGGCTGAGCAGCCGGCGACCGCCCTTATGCTGGGCGCGGTGGTCGAGGCCCGTTCGAAGAGCGGCGGCGCGCGCGAGATCCCGATCGAGGACTTCTACATCGGCCCCTACACCACCACGCTCGAGCCGGACGAGATGATCGTCGCGGTCCGCTATCCCGACTGGCCGGCGGGCACGGTCACCCTGGTCCATGAGGTGGCGCGCCGGCCCGGCGACTTCGCCCTGGTGGGGCTGGTCTGCGCGCTGGCGCTCGACGGCGGCAAGGTCACCCGCGCCGGCATTGGCTGGTTCGGCATGGGGCCTCAACCGCTGCGCAGCTTCAAGGCCGAGCAGGCCATGACCGGACGCACGCTTTCGAACGTCGATCTCGCCGAGATCGCCGAGCTCGCCATTTCTGAAACCGATCCCCTCGACGACCTGCACGCTGACGCCGCCTACCGCCGCAAGGTGGGATCGCGCGTCTTCCAGCGGGTGGTCGGCGAGGCCCTGAACGTCAAGGCGGCCGCATGAGCCAGCATCGCATCGAAGTCATCGTCAACGGCGAGCCGGTCCGGGCCGAGATTGAAGCGCGGCGGACGCTTGCCGACTTCCTGCGGGGCGACGCCGGGCGCACCGGGGTCCACGTGGGCTGCGAGCACGGGGTCTGCGGCGCCTGCACGGTCATCGTCAACGGCAAGGCCGTGCGCAGTTGCCTGATGCTGGCGGTCCAGGCCGACGGCGGGAGCGTCACGACGCTGGAGGGTCTCGCCGCCGCCGACGGGACGCTGCATCCGGCGCAGCAGGCGATGAAGGACGAGTACGGCCTGCAGTGCGGCTTCTGTACGCCGGGCGTGGTGATGACCATGGCCGCGCTCACGGCCGACGGGGCCAAGCCCACCGAAGAAGAAATGCACGAGGCCATCTCCGGCCATCTGTGCCGCTGCACCGGCTACCAAGGCATCCTCCGCGCGGCGCGCAAGCTCGCCGGCTCATCCGAGAAGACGCCCGCATGAACGCTCCCGCCAGTTCCGCCACCGCCGCCCGCTTCGTCGGGCAGCGCGTCCCGCGCAAGGAGGATCGGCGCCTCCTGACCGGCCGCGGCGCCTATGTCGACGACGTCGTGCTGGCCGGCATGCTGGAGGTCGCCTTCGTGCGCAGCCAGGTGGCGCGGGCCAAGATCCGCTCCATCGACCTGGAAGCCGCACGCGCCGTGCCCGGCGTGCGCGCCGTCTTCACCGCCAAGGACCTCGAACCGGCCAAGCTGAAGATGTTCGGGCTGTTCGCCGCCCCGGGCGAGCCCACGCCGGACCTCCATCCCCTGGCGACGGACCATGTCGCCTACGTCGGGGACCCGATCGTCATGGTCGTGGCCGACAATCGCTACATCGCCGAAGACGCGGCGGCCCTGGTGATGGTCGACTACGACATCCAGGAACCCGTGGTCACCATGGCGCAGGCGGCGGCCATGCCGCCGATCCATGGCAACTTCGACAGCAATCTCGCGGCGATCCTGGCCCTGCCCGATGACCCGGAGATCGCGCAGATCTTCGCCAAGGCCGCCCATGTGGTGGAAGGCACGATCATCCACCAGCGGCAGGCGCACGTCTCCATGGAGGGCCGCGGCGTCGTCGCCTCGCGCTCAGGCTCAGGCGAGATGACCATCTACCTGTCGTGCCAGAGCCCGCATGTGGCGGCCCGGTACTTCACCATGGCCTTCGATCTTCCGGACACGAAGTTCCGGGTCATCGCCCGGGACGTGGGCGGCGCCTTCGGCCTGAAGGTGCAGCCCTGGCGCGAAGAATGCGCCGTCGTGGCTGCGGGCCTGATCCTGGGCCGGCCGGTGAAGTGGATCGAGGACCGGCTGGAGAACCTCACCTCCGCCAATCAGGCGCGTGAGCAGGAGATGACCGTCCGCCTGGCCCTGGACGCCGACGCCAAGCTGCTCGCGGCCGACGTCGACTACCAGTGCAACGTCGGCGCCTGGCCGCACATGTCCGACGCGGGCGGCCTTGCGATGATGATCTTCGCCGGCGCCTATCGCATCCCGAAGTTGGCCTTCCGAGGCCGGGGCTGGTATTCCAACACCGCGGGCCTGGCCGCTTACCGTGGGCCGTGGATGATCGAGTCGCTGGGCCGCGAGACCCTGATCGAAAAGGCTGCGCGGCAGATCGGGATCGAGCCGACGGAACTGCGCCGGCGCAACATGATCACCCAGGCCGAGCAGCCCTACACCCACCCCACAGGGCTCACGATCCGCGGCGTCACCCCGCGGGAGACGCTGGACCTGGTGCTGGAAAAGATCGACCTGGCGGCCTTCCGCGCCGAGCAGGCGGCCGCCCGCGCCGAGGGCCGCTACCTCGGCCTGGGCATGGCGGTCTATATCGAGCCGACCACCATGTCCGGCATGGGGGCGCTGGCCTCCGACACCGCGCAGATCCGGATCGAGCCGACCGGCAAGGTCAGCGCGACGATCAGCACCCACAGCCAGGGCCATGGCACCGAGACCACCATGGCCCAGATCATCGCCGACGAACTCGGCGTGCCGATCGAGGACGTCAGCATCTTCGAGGATGATTCCAGCCGCGGCGGCTTCGGCCCGGGCGCGGGGGGGAGCCGTCAGGCCGTTTCCGGCGGCGGGGCGACGATCAAGGCCTCGAAGATGGTGTCCGCCAAGGTCAAGCTCATCGCAGCCCACCTGCTGAACGCCAACCCCGACGACATCCGCCTGGAAGGCGGGATGGTGCACGTGAGCGGCGTCGAGGAGGTCTCCACGCCGCTGAAGCGGATCGCCGAGACCGCCTATCTGGAGCCGGACCGCCTGCCGCCCGACCTCGAGATGGGCCTGGAGGCGCAGTACCGCTATCGGGCCCCGCCGCCGTTCGTCTACTCCAACGCCGCCCACGCCTGCATCTGCGAAGTCAGCGCCGAGACCGGCCAGGTGAAGATCCTGCGCTGGATCGCCAGCGAGGACTGCGGGGTGATGATCAACCCCTCGATCGTCGAGGGCCAGATCGCCGGCGGCGTGGTCCAGGGCATCGGCGGCGTCCTGATGGAGGAAATCTCGTATGACGCCTGGGGCAACCCGACCGCGGCGACCTTCAAGGACTACCTGATCCCCACGGCCCACGACGTGCCCGAGATCGAGTACTGCCACTTCGTCTCGCCCTCCGACAGCGAAGGCGGCTTCAAGGGCGTGGGCGAGGGCGGCGCCATCATCGGGCCGCCGACCATGGTCAACGCCGTGGCCGACGCGCTCGCGCCCTTCGGCGCCGACTGCCTCGACCTGCCGCTGACGCCGGCCAAGCTGCTGAGGTTGATGGAGGGTGGGCCCAAGGCATGAAACTCGGGGTCGCCTATCCGCAGATCGAGCTGGGCGACCCGGAGGCGGTGCGGAGCTTCGGGCTCTCGCTCGAGGCGGAGGGGTTCGACCATGTGCTCGCCTACGATCACGTGGTCGGCGCCGAGCACGCGGACCGCAATCCGCCCTTGCTGGGGCCTTACACCGAGAACGACCCGTTCCACGATCCGCTGGTCATGTTCGCCTATCTGGCAGGCGTGACCCAGCGGCTGGAGATGGCGACCGGCATCCTGATCCTGCCGCAGCGGCAGACGGTGCTGGTGGCCAAGCAGGCGGTGGACCTGGCCCTGTTCTCGGGCGACCGCTTCCGCCTGGGCGTGGGCACCGGCTGGAACTGGGTCGAATACCGGGCCTTGGGCGCCGACTTCGCCCGCCGAGGCGCCCGGTTGGACGAACAGGTGGAACTGCTGAGGCGCCTCTGGAGCGGCGAGGTGGTCAGCTACCAGGGCTCTGTCGAGTCGGTGGAGCGCGCCACCCTGGTGCTGAAGCCGCGCAAGCCGATCCCGATCTGGATGGGCGGGTTCGCCGACCCGGCCTTCCGTCGCGCCGCACAGGTGGGCGACGGCTTCATCTTCGCCGGCCGCCCGGGGCCCAATCCCAGCCATCTGGAGCGCCTGGACCACTTCCTCCAGGCGGCGGGCCGGTCGGGCGCCGATTTCGGCCGCGAGCTGATCGTCACCGCGCCGAAGTGCGATGCGCAGCAGGTCGCCGACGCTCTCCTGCGCTGGCGCGACGCGGGTCACAGCCACGGCTGCATCGACACCATGCGGCGCGGCTTTACCTCGGTCGACCAGCACGTCGACTTCGCCCTCGATGTGAAGCGCCGTCTGGCCTGAGCCGGCCCGGCAAGGATGCGTCCTCCTGGTCAATTGCGGCCAGCCGATGAGGCAAGGCAGCCGCCGCCGCGCCGCTAGGATCTCTCATCCCTTCGGGAGGAGACCTCACGGTGGCGCGACCCCTCGACCTGAAGATCACCAACGGACGGATCGTCGACGGAACCGGCCAGCCGGCCTTCTGCGGGGATGTCGGCGTCCGCGACGGGCGGATCGTCGCCGTGGGCGAAGTCGGCGGCGACGCCGAGCGGGAGATCGACGCCCGCGACCGGGTGGTGGCTCCGGGCTTCATCGACATCCACACCCACTACGACGCACAGATGCTGTGGGACCCGCTGATGACGATCTCGCCGTTCTTCGGCGTCACGACAGCCTTCATCGGCAACTGCGGCTTTGGCGTCGCGCCGGCCCGGCCCGAACACCACGAGCTCATCATCCACACCCTCGAGAAGGTCGAGGGCATGCCCTACGAGAGCACTTTCGCGGGAATCCAGCCGCACTGGGACTTCGAGACCTTCCCCCAGTACCTCGACGCGCTCGAGGCGCGCCGCTTCGGCATGAACGTCTGCACGCTGGCGCCGCACACCGCGATCCGCCTCTATGTGATGGGCGAGGCGGCTGACCAGCGCGAAGCCACCGAGAGTGAAATCTCGGCCATGGCCGAGATCGTCAGGGAAGCCGTGATGGCGGGCGCCTGGGGATTCTCGACCTCGAACCACAAGTCCCACATCGGCTACCGCGACCGCCTCGCGCCCAGCGTCTACGCCGCCATGGAGGAGTACCGTGCGCTCATCTTCGCCGCCCACGCGGCGGGGCGGGGCGCTGTTCAGGCGGTGCATGGTGAAACCCTGACCTACGAGGCCCTGGCTCGGCTGAGCCTTGAAACGGGCCGTAACTTCACCTCCGGGCTGATCGCCGACGAGCGCGGCCCTGGCTCGCACCTGGAAGCTCAGGTGCGGATCGAGGCGTTGCAGCGGGAAGGCGCAAGGCTGTGGCCGCAGGTCTCGCCGCGTCCCTTCGTGCTCCGCTTCACGCTCCTGCGCGCCAACTTCTTCGCCCATGTGGCGCCCTCCACGATCAAAGGCGCGGCCACGCTGGATGAGCTGTTCCGGGAGATCTTAGACCAGCCCAGCCTCGACCGGCAGATCGAACGCCTCGGCGATCCTGTGTTCCGGGCGGCGTTCCGCGAGCGGACGTCGTCGGAGCCCTGGCGGTATCTCTGGAGCAAGACGGTCGTCGCGGAGGTTCCGGGCCGACCGGACCTGGTCGACCGCAACCTGCTGGAACTCGCGGACGAACAGGGCGTCCATCCCGCCGACCTGCTGCTGGACCTGGGCGCGGCCTCACGTCTGGAGGCGAGCTTCGCCCTGATCTACATGAACGGCGACGAGCAGGAGGTGAGCCGGCTCTTGAAGCGCCCCGGCGTTCGCCTGGGAATTACCGACGGCGGCGCCCACGTTTCCGAGCTGAATGACGCCGGCTATCCTGGCCACGTGCTCGGCCGCTGGGTCCGCGAACGCGGGCTCTTCTCCCTGGAGGAAGCGGTCGAGATGCTCAGCTCGCGCTCGGCCTCCCTGTTCGGGATCGTCGATCGTGGCACGCTGCGGCCGGGGTTCGCGGCGGACATCGTCGTCTTCGACCCGGACACGATCGCGGCCGGCCCCCTGCGCCGCGTCTACGATCTGCCGAAGGGCGCCGACCGGCTGGTCTCCGACGCCGAGGGAATCGACCATGTCATCGTCAACGGAACCCCGCTGATCTCTCTCGGCGAGGTGGTCGCCAGCCCGCTGCCGGGCCGCCTGCTTCGCAGTGGCGGGCCAGTTCCTCACGCTTGATCAACTTGCCCCAGCCGATCAGGCAAGGTTTGCGCGACAGGCCCGCTAAGCTAGCCTGAGCCTCAGGTCGGGGGCGCCGGCGCCCAAGTTCTCCGTCCAAAAAAAAAGGGGAGTCCATGGGAAGGCTTGAAGGCAAGGTCGCGATCGTCACGGGCGGAGCGTCCGGCATGGGCGCCGCGATGGTGCGGCGGTTCTGCGCCGAGGGCGCCCGGGTGCTCGCCACGGACATCCAGGCCGACCTGGGCGCCAAGATTGCGGGCGACGCGGGCGCGGCCTTCCTGCGCCAGGACGTTTCGGAAGAGGCCGGGTGGCGCGAGGTCATGGCGTTCACGGAAGACCGGTTCGGGCGGCTCGACATCCTGGTCAACAACGCAGGCATCGTCAGCGGCAAGTCAATCGCCGAGGTCGACCTGGCCACCTGGAACCGGATCATCGGCGTCAACCTCACCAGCGTGATGCTGGGTTGCCAGGGCGGCGTCGAACTGATGCGGCGCAATCCGGGCGGCTCTTCGGGCTCGATCATAAACATCGCCTCCACCGCCGCCTACGCCGCCCTGCCGGACGACGTCGGCTACTGCGCCTCCAAAAGCGGCGTGCGGCTGCTCTCCAAGTCGGTGGCGGTCTGGTGCGCGCGTGAACGGTTGAACATACGCTGCAATTCGCTGCACCCGGGGCCGATCCATACCGCCATCCTGGACGCCGTCGCCCAGGCCCAGCCCGACCCGGAGGCGGCCATCGCCCAGTTCGCCGCCATGTCTCCCCTGGGCCGTCTCGGGACCGGAGACGAGATCGCCGCCATGGCGGTGTTCCTGGCTTCCGACGAGGCCTCCTATGTGACGGGCGGCGAATACTCCGTCGACGGCGCCACCATGGCTGGGCATCCGGGAATGTGAAGCATTCCAGCAGGGCTCGCCGTATTCCGAAGCTGAGCGCATATTCGGAGGAAACAGGGCAGGGAGAGACTGGATGGCGCTGAAGACGGCCACGAGTCTTGCGGTCTTCGATTCCTTGGAGGGCTACCGCCGGGCGGTCCAGGAGACCTTCTTCCCGGTCGATTTCCGCCTGATTGACGGAGATGGCGGGCCCTTCCATTCCCGGTTCGAGACCGGCCACCTCGGCCCGCTAGAGATCACTAAGGCCTATGTCAGGGCGAGATCCACCGGCCGGCGGGGTCGCGATCTCCTGGACGACCGGGAGCCCGACCAGTTCGTGCTCAACATCGTGCGGTCCGGCGTGGTGCGGCAGACCCAGTTCGGGCGGAAGGTCGAGACGCCCTCGGGCTTCATGTCGCTCTCCCACTCGCGATCGCCCTTCGAGACCCAGCAATTGTCGACCACCAGCGCGATCTACATCCGGATCCCCGGCGCGCCGCTGCGCGCGGCGATCGGGGCGCCCGAAGATGTCTGCGCGCTCCCCATGGACGTCAGGAGCGGCCTCGGACTGATCTTCTACCGGCACCTGCAGAGCCTCTGGCGCGAACGCGAGAGCCTGCCGGAGGCGGCGTGCGAGGCCCTCTCGGCGCAGTTCATCGACATGTTCGCCACCCTGTGCCGCAGCCTGGACGCGCCGACGCCGGACAAGAGCGCCGCGGCGCAGATCCGGGCGCGCGCCGTCCGATACATTGAAGCCAACCTCGGCGACCCCAACCTCTGCACCGAGCGGGTGGCGAAGGCCCTGCACATCTCCTGCAGCCACCTCCACGCCGTCGCCCGCGGCCAGGGGCCGACGATCGGGCGGCTGATCCTCTTCAAGCGTCTCGAGCGGTGCCGGCGTCTGCTGGCCGATCCCCGCTTCGCCGACGAGAAGATCATCGACATCGCCTTCAACTGCGGGTTCAACGACGCCGCCCATTTCAGCCGCACGTTCCGGGCCCAGTTCGGCCAGTCGCCTCGGGCGTTCCGCAAGCAGCCGGCCGACTTCGCCTCGCCGGAGCCTTGAACCCATGCCGAGCCATGGAACCCTCGCCGGCGTCCGCCGGGTCGTCGCCGCCGAACGGCCGGACGGCACATCCTACGTCGGCGCCGACGGCCCGCCTCCGAACCTCATGGGCGGGCTGGCGCCGCTCTGGGCCACCGATCTTGGCAAGACCACCTTGCCGATCCGGGATCTGCAGGACGATCCGGCGCTCGACTTCAGAGATCTCTTCGGCAAGCCCGGAGACACGCGCCTCTGCGCCGTCTCGATCCCGCCCCAGGCCTCGTCCTCGATCGAAGGCCTGGACATCGACTTCCGGCCGGCGGGCGCCCACGCCGGCGATGGCTGGCACGCCACCTATTCGGTCGACTACGTGATCATCATCGACGGCGAGATCCACCTGGCGCTCGACGAGGGCGAGGTTCACCTGAAAGCCGGCGACGTGGTCGTCATGGGCGGCGTCTCGCACGTCTGGCGCAACAAGGGCGACCGGCCCTGCCTCATGTACAGCGTGGTCGTCGGCGCGCCGGAGGGCGCAGGTCAGGCGCCGGGCTGAGCGCCCAGGTTGGATTCATGCTCCTCGACGTAGTAGTGCACCATCGAGGGCCGATCGAAGAACCGCTCCTCATCGGCCGCGATCAGGTCGCGCGTCGCCTGGTCCTCTGAAATACCCGCCAGCCAGGCTTGATGGGCCTCCGCGCTTGGAAACCAGATCTCCATGAGCACGTCGTAGACCGGCTCGGCTTGCTCCGGGAAGGCGTGGAGGAAACGCCGGACATAGCGTGTCGCGGCGCCCGCCAGCACCTTCTCGCCAATCAGTCGATGGGCGTTCTCGTAGTAGGCGATGAAGTCCGCCTTGCTCATGCCCGGCTTGCGCCGCATCAGCCAGATCGTCTTGAACATCGCGCCTCCCACGCCTGACCTCTCCGGGCCGGAGGGCAAGTAAGGCATGATGCCGCCGATTTGAGAACCTGCGCTACTGGAGCTTCAGCAACGACCCGACATCGCACCGCAGCGCTGCCGAAACCCATTCTTATTGATCATCGAAATGTGCTATGGTGACGTTCTGCGCGCCTTGGCACAGCATTTTCTTGGCGCGATGAACTGGGTGGTTCTCGCGGGCTGAGGCAAGCCAGGGATGGCTGCGCGGGCTGCGAGCCTTCCACGGCGTAGTTGTTCGAGGGCGTCGATGATGACCCGAGCGGTGCCGATACAGGAAATTCAGCGACGCCATGTCGGCGCCGGCCCTCGTGGCCGCACGAAACCGGGCGTTCTGCTCGGAGGTCAATACGCGCGACCGGTGGAGGCCTGTAGGCGATAAACGTCATGGCCATAGCAATTGCGATAGCTGCGCTGGTCTTGATCTCGATTGCGTTTCAACTTCTGTCGCCGTGGTGGCTGACGCCCTTGGCGTCCAACTGGGGATCGATCGATACTGCGCTCCAGGTTACGCTGTGGGTGTGCGGGATCTTCTTCGTCGCCTTGAATATGTTCTTGGCCTTCTCGCTCTTCCGTTATCGGCATCGCGAAGGCCATAGGGCCCATTACGACCCCGAAAGCGTGACCCTCGAGCGGCGACTTACCGTTTGGACCGCGGTAGGGATCGCCGCCCTCTTGGCGCCCGGCCTGATCGCCTGGAACAAGTTCGTCACCGTGCCGAAAGACGCCTCGGTCGTTGAAGCCGTGGGTCAGCAATGGCAGTGGAGCTTCCGCTTCCCCGGGAAAGACGGCGTGTTGGGGACGGTCAACTCGAGGCTGATCACTCCCGACAATACCTTCGGCCTCAATCCCGACGATCCCTTCGGACGGGACGACATCCTCGTGGAGAGCAGCGAAGTTCACCTTCCGCGCGGTCGCCCGATCAAAGTCCTTCTCCGTTCCAAGGACGTTCTGCACGATTTCTTCGTGCCGCAGATCCGCGCCAAAATGGACTTGGTGCCCGGGACGGTGACCTATTTGTGGTTCACGCCTACGCGCACCGGAACCTTCGAAATACTGTGCGCTGAACTCTGCGGAGTCAGCCATTACACGATGCGGGGCGCCTTGGTTGTCGACGAGGAGCCAGCCTTCAATGCGTGGCTAAGTCAGCAACCGACCTTCGCACAGTTGACGGCGGAAGCAGGACAGGCGGCGCCGAATACATCGAACCCGCGGCCAAATTCGTGAGGTGAGGAGCGCAATGGCCTACGCCACGATCGCCGATGACACCAGGGCGCTCCACCACCCCAAGACGTGGGTTGGAAAATACGTCTGGAGTCAGGATCACAAGGTCATCGCCCTGCAATATTCGGTGACGGCCATCGCGGTCGGTGTGGTGGCCCTGGTGTTGTCGGACCTGATGCGTCTGCAGCTTGGCTTCCCAGATACGTTCAAGTTCATCACGCCCAGCGCCTACCTCCAGTTTCTCACCATGCACGGCATGATCATGGTGGTCTATCTGCTGACGGCTCTGCTCCTCGGAGGATTTGGGAATTACCTGATTCCGCTGATGGTCGGCGCGCGTGACATGGTCTTCCCATTTGTGAATATGCTTAGCTATTGGATCTACCTGCTGGCCGTTCTGGTGCTGATGGCGAGCATCTTTGTGCCCGGCGGACCGACCGGCGCCGGTTGGACGCTCTATCCGCCACAATCCATTCTCGAGGGCACCCCGGGGCGGCACTGGGGGATCATTCTCATGCTGGCCTCCCTGGCGATCTTCGTCGTCGCCTTCACCATGGGCGGACTGAACTATGTCACGACGGTGCTGCAGGCCCGCACACGAGGCATGACGTTGATGCGCATGCCCTGCACGGTCTGGGGCATCTTCGTCGCGACCGTCCTTGGGCTGTTGGCGTTTCCGGCCCTGTTTGTCGGCGCGGTGATGATGATGCTGGACCGCGTGGTCGGCACCAGCTTCTTCATGCCGTCGCTGGTGTCGATGGGCCAACAGACAAGCTTCAATGGCGGCAGTCCCCTGCTGTTTCAGCACCTGTTCTGGTTCTTCGGGCATCCCGAGGTCTACATCGTCGCCTTGCCCGCTTTCGGAATCGTCTCCGATCTCATCAGCACTCACGCTCGGAAGAACCTGTTCGGGTATAGAATGATGGTGTGGGCGATCGTCGTGATCGGCGCCCTGAGCATGTTCGTCTGGGCGCACCATATGTATGTCAGTGGAATGAACCCCTATTTTGGGTTCTTCTTCGCGACATCCACGCTGGTCATTGCGGTCCCCACCGCCATCAAAGTCTACAACTGGCTTTTGACGCTCTGGCGCGGAGACATCCATCTCAGGGTGCCGATGCTATTCGCCATCGGCTTCATCTTCACCTTCATACACGGTGGCTTGAGCGGACTATTCCTCGGCAATGTCAGCGTGGATGTTCCGCTCTCCGATACGTTCTTCGTCGTCGGCCACTTCCATATGGTGATGGGCGTGTCGCCGGTCCTAGTGATCTTTGGGGCGATCTATCACTGGTACCCCAAGATAACCGGACGCATGTGGAACGCGATGTTGGGTTACATTCACTTCTGGATCACGTTCCTCGGGGCCTACGCGATCTTCCTGCCCATGCATTACCTGGGCTTCCTCGGCGTGCCGCGGCGCTACTACGCCCTGGGCGAGACGGCGTTCATTCCGCCTTCGGCCCATCTGGCGAACGAGGCCATCACCATCGCGGCATTGGTCGTCGGCGTCGCGCAGATCCTCTTCTTCTACAACATGATCTGGAGCTTCTTCAGAGGTCCCAAGGCCGACGGCAATCCATGGGGCGCGACGACCTTGGAATGGCAGACCCCGCAGACGCCGCCGGCGCATGGCAATTGGGGGCCGAAGCTCCCCGTCGTCTATCGCTGGGCTTATGACTACAGCGTGCCAGGCGCGCCACAGGATTTCATTCCGCAGAACGTTCCACCTGACGCCGTCATACGCGATGGCGCGACATGAGATCCCATCCGGAGGATGAGATGTGGGTATCGTACGCAGTCTGACTGAGAAGCCCTGGCTGGCGCCGGGTCTGGATCCATTGACCGAGCCGGGTGCGGGAGGCCTTCGGTCCTTGCCTGCGGCCGCGGTTGGTCTGCGCGTCTATTTCGTCGTCGCGACGGTCATGTTCCTGCTGATCGCCGCGGTCTTCGTCATGCGCATGGGCGGGCATGGAGTTGGCGCGGGACAAGAACCCGATTGGAAGCCGATGTATTGGCCGCCGCTGTTGTGGTTCAACACCGGCGTTCTGATCCTCAGCAGTGCGGCCTGGGAAGGGGCGCTGGCGGCCGCGCGCCGAGGGCGCACGGGGAGCTTGCGCGTGGGCCTCATCGCAGGGGGCGTCCTGGCGCTCGTCTTCCTGGGGGGCCAGCTCACCGTGTGGCGGCAACTGGAGGACGCCGGTTGCGGACTGACGGCCACGACCATGAGCGCCTTCTTCTATCTCATCACCGCGTTGCACGGCCTGCACGTGATGGGCGGCCTGGCGGTGTGGGGGCGAACGACCGCCAAGGTGTTGGCGGGAAGCGAAGCGGCCGCGGTCAGGGAGAGCGTCGACCTCTGTGCGATCTATTGGCATTTCCTATTGCTGGTTTGGCTCGTGATGTTCGTGCTTTTGCTGTTGAATCGAAGATGATGTCGACCAAATTGACTGAAACCGCAGACGGCGTTCCGGCCGCGCAGGGCTTGCGGAGCCTTGCTGCCGACTGGTCGTCGGATCAGGAGGTCTTCAAGCAGATCCACTGGGGCAAAGCCATGATGTGGATCTTCTTGCTCAGCGATACCTTCGTGTTCTCCTGTTTTCTGACCTCCTACATGACCGTGCGGGCGTCGACCACGGTACCATGGCCAAACCCGAGCGAAGTCTTCGCACTGAACGTTGGCGGCCGTTCGATCCCACTCATCCTGATCGCCATCATGACATTCATCCTGATCAGCAGCAGCGGGACGATGGCGATGGCGGTCAACTTCGCCTATCGCCGCGATCGCTTGAAGACGACGCTCTTGATGCTTGCGACCGCAGCGTTCGGTGCGACCTTTGTCAGCATGCAAGCGTTCGAATGGACCAAGTTGATTGTCGAAGAAGGCGTTCGTCCTTGGGGAAATCCCATGGGAGCCGCGCAATTCGGCTCCTGCTTCTTCATGATCACCGGCTTCCATGGCCTGCATGTCTCGGCCGGCGTGATCTATCTTTCGGTCATCGCATCCAAGGTGGCGCGCGGGCATTACGAACGGAAAGGAAATTACGAGGTCGTTGAGATCGCCGGGCTCTATTGGCACTTCGTCGATCTGGTTTGGGTTTTTATCTTCGCACTGTTCTACCTTTGGTGAGGGCGTGAAAGATGACGGCTGACAGCGACAGCATCGCGGAACGCGCCGCTCAACAGGCGGCCCAACCGGTCCGCCAACCTGCTTCGTCGCACGAAACGGCGCCGGCCAAACTATCGGCGTCGGATAAGGCCACAGGGCATCGACAGCACCCCATCGGAATGTATCTGAAGGTCTGGGGTTACCTGTTCGTCCTCAGCACGATGTCGTACCTCGTTGATTACTTCCACGTCGAGGGCGTCTTGAGGCCGGTGCTCATCATTACGTTCATGTTGTTGAAGGCGGGATTGATCGTCGCCATCTTCATGCACATGGCCTGGGAACGCCTCGCCTTGGTGTATGCCATTCTCGTCCCGCCGCTTTGCCTAGGGACCCTCGTCCTGCTCATGGTCATTGAATCTGATTACACGTTCTGGACGCGGATCATTTTCTTCGGAGGTCCTTGAGGGGGTGGGGGAAGGCCGGATCCAGGAGCGGGGCGTCGATGCTGTGGAACGTGCAGGAGATATTACCTGAGGACGACTGGTGCGAGCGATGGACGGTTGGGAAAGACTAAAAATCGGAGCTGCGGGGACAGGAACCGTCCTCGTTATATTCGTGCTTCGCTGGATTTCTGACCTCGTATTTCCCGAGACCTACGTCGCGACGCCGGCCTACAGGGTTCCGGGGGTGAGCGTGCCTGTCGTTGATCTGGCCTCCCTCCAGAGGAGCTGGCCAGCCGGCGTGAGCGAGCAGGGGGGACACGCGAAGCTCCGCGACTACATGACCAACATCGAGAAGGTCGCAGTTCCCCGGAGCGCCGAAGCGCCGCCAGCGCTCGCAGCGCCGGCGCCTCAAGTCGACCTGCCGACGGCGCTCGCTGCGGCGGACGTGGAAAAAGGCCGACAGACCGCGCGTGTCTGCACGTCCTGTCACACCTTCGAGCAGGGCGGCCAGGACCGCACGGGCCCGAACCTCTGGGGCATCGTGGGGCGTGGTGTCGCCTCTCGCGGAACGTTCACCTATTCCAGCGCTTTCGCAGCTCAGACTGGCAGTTGGACCTATGAGCGTCTCGACCATTATCTGACCAGTCCGGCAAAGGCTGTCCCCGGCAACAAGATGGCTTTCGCCGGCCTCCGCAGAGCGGAAGATCGCGCAAATGTCCTCGCGTTCTTGAGGACACTGAGCGCCAGCCCCGTTCCGTTCCCAAAGGCGGAGAAATCAAAGGTCACCGCGGCCTCGCCCCAGCTCTCGGGGGGAGCTGCTTCCGAACGCCCAGCCAGCCGCGGCTAGGCTGAAAGAGCGCCGCCGTTCGAGCTGAGGACTCCGCAACGGACCTTTCGTGGCGGCTTCGATCTGCGAGTTCTCCCCCGCGGAGCAACATCAGTCCGCGAACGTTCTGGTGTCGAAGCCGGAAAGGAGCTTCCGATGGTGCTTGTTGTGATCGGAGCCTTGTTCGTCATCGTTGGGGTCGCGGTTGCGGGCGTGCGAACCGCTGGCTGGGGCCGGCTCAGTCAGCGAAACGCCCAAACATCTCCTCGACCCGATACTCTCGAACCGAGCGGCAAAGGCAGGCGCTTCAGTCTCAAGGCGGACCTGCCCGGCTTGGGAATGGCTGCCCTGGGCGCCATTCTCATCTTTGCGGGCGCCCTTTCTTGAACAATTCCGCGGCCTGCCCTCAGTCGTCCCCCTCCAGCTTCACCAGCAGGGTCCCCTCGCTCACCTGGTCGCCCAACTGAACCAGGAGCGCCTCCACCACGGCGTCGGAGGGCGCGGCGAGCGTGTGCTCCATCTTCATGGCCTCGAGCATGAGCAGCGGCTGACCCCTCGTCACCCTGTCGCCGGCCTTGACCAGGACTTGGGCGACCTTGCCGGGCATCGGCGCGTGGACCTGGCCGTCGCCGCCGCCGCCTTCGATGTCGGCCGCGGGCGGATGGTCGCGGAAGACGTAGGCCTCCCCGTCTTCGAACACCACCACGGAGCCGTCGCCGGGCAGGTGCAGCCGGCGACGGGGCTCTTCGGCCAGAGGCGCTTCCACGCCCTGGACTCCGAGGAAGAGGTGTGTGGCGGCCAGGGGCGGCGCGTTGAGGCGGAAGCCCTTCAGCGCGCTCCAGGGCGACGGCTCGAAGTCCTGCCGTGTCGCCGCCTCACGGAAGGCCCAGCCGGCGGTGGCGAGCGCCTCGGCCGAGGGCTCCTGGGGCGTGACCAGGCTCTCCAGTTCGCGGCCGATGAGGCCGGTGTCGATTGAGCCGGCGATGAAGTCGACACTCTCCAGGCAGCGGACCAGGAAGGCGGCGTTGGTCTTAACCGGATAGACCGTGGTTTCGGCGCAGGCCTGGGCCAGGTCGGCGATGGCCTGCTCGCGGCTGGGCGCATGGGCGATCAGCTTGGCGATCATGGGATCGTAGAAGGGCGTGATCGCGTCCCCCTGCTCGACGCCCGCATCCACCCGCACGGTGTCGGGCAGGCTGAAAGCCGCCAGCTTTCCGATCGAGGGCAGGAACCCGGCTTCCGGGTTCTCGGCGTAGAGGCGCGCCTCGACGGCGTGGCCGGTCAGCGTGATCTGGCTCTGGCGAAGCGGTAGCGGCTCGCCGGCGGCGACGCGGAACTGCCACTCCACGAGATCGAGGCCGGTGACCTTCTCCGTCACCGGATGCTCCACCTGCAGCCGGGTGTTCATCTCCATGAACCAGATGCGGTCGCCGCGCAGGCCCTCGCTGGCGTCGGCGATGAACTCCACGGTGCCGGCGCCGACATAGCCCACCGCCTGGGCGGCCTTGACCGCGGCGGCGGTGACGGCGTCGCGGGTCGCGGCGTCCATGCCGGGCGCCGGCGCCTCCTCGATGACCTTCTGGTGGCGGCGCTGCAGCGAGCAGTCGCGCTCGAAGAGGTGGACGACCTCGCCGTGGGCGTCGCCGAACACCTGCACCTCGATGTGCCGCGGGCGGGTGACGTAGGTCTCCAGCAGCACCCGGTCGTCGCCGAAGCTGGCCTGGGCCTCGCGCTGACAGGAGGCGAGGGCGGCCGGGAAGTCTTCCGCCCGCTCCACCAGCCGCATGCCCTTGCCGCCGCCGCCGGCCACGGCCTTGATCAGCACCGGGAAGCCGATGCGGTCGGCTTCGGTCGCCAGCCGCTTAGGGGTCTGGTCCTCGCCCAGGTAGCCCGGCGTCACCGGCACGCCGGCCTTGCTCATCAGCGCCTTGGCGGCGTCCTTCAGGCCCATGGCGCGGATGGCGGCGGGCGGCGGGCCGATCCAGACCAGGCCGGCGGCGGTCACCGCCTCGGCGAACGCGGCGTTCTCGGAGAGGAAGCCATAGCCCGGGTGGATGGCCTGCGCCCCGGTGCGCCGGGCCGCCTCGAGGATCCGCTCGGGCAGGAGATAGCTCTCGCGGGCGGGAGCCGGGCCGATCAGCACGGCCTGGTCGGCGTCGCGCACGTGCGCGGCCTGGGCGTCGGCTTCGGAGTAGACCGCTACGGTGGCGATCCCCATCCGCCGAGCGGTGGCGAAGACACGCCTGGCGATCTCGCCGCGGTTAGCGACGAGGACGGAGGAAATGGGCGGCATCAGCTTACATCCGGAAGACGCCGAAGCGGGTCTCGGGGACCGGCGCGTTCAGCGAGGCGGAAATGGAGAGGCCGAGGACGTCGCGGGTCTGCGCCGGGTCGATGACGCCGTCGTCCCACAGGCGCGCGCTGGCGAAGTAGGGGTTGCCCTCGTCCTCGTATTTCTGACGGACCGGGGCTTTGAAGGCCTCCTCTTCCCCGGGGGTCCATTTCCCGGCGTCGCGATGCACCGTCGCCAGGACCGAAGCCGCCTGCTCGCCGCCCATGACCGAGATGCGGCTGTTGGGCCAGGTCCAGAGGAAGCGCGGCGAATAGGCCCGGCCGCACATGCCGTAGTTGCCAGCCCCGAACGAACCGCCGATCAGCACGGTGAACTTCGGGACCTCGGCGGAGGCCACCGCGGTCACCAGCTTGGCCCCGTCCTTGGCGATGCCGCCGGCCTCGTACTTGCCGCCGACCATGAAGCCGGAGATGTTCTGCAGGAAGATGAGCGGGATCTTCCGCTTGCACGCCAGTTCTATGAAGTGCGCGCCTTTCAGCGCGCTCTCGGAGAACAGCACGCCGTTGTTGGCCAGGATCGCCACCGGGTAGCCCCAGATGCGGGCGAAGCCGGTGACGAGGGTCGCGCCATACAGCGGCTTGAACTCGTCGAACGCCGAGCCGTCGACGATGCGAGCGATCACTTCGCGCACGTCGTAGGGCGCGCGGACGTCGGTGGGGACGATTCCGTAGAGTTCTTCCGGATCGTAGGCCGGCGGCCGGGGCTCGGCCAGCGTCGCCTCGATGTGCTTGGTGGTGTTGAGGTTGGCGACGATATTGCGGACCAGAGCCAGCGCGTGTTCGTCGTTGTCGGCCACATAGTCGACGACGCCGGACTTGCGGCCGTGCGTGTCGGCCCCGCCCAGCTCCTCGGCGGTGATGATCTCGCCGGTGGCGGCTTTCACCAGCGGGGGGCCGGCGAGGAAGATGGTGCCCTGATCGCGAACGATCACCGTCTCGTCGCTCATCGCCGGCACATAGGCGCCGCCTGCGGTGCACGAGCCCATCACGCAGGCGATCTGGGCGATCCCCGCGGCGCTCATCCGGGCCTGGTTGAAGAAGATCCGGCCGAAGTGGTCGCGGTCGGGGAAGACCTCGGCCTGGTGCGGCAGGTTCGCCCCGCCGCTGTCCACCAGGTAGACGCAGGGCAGGCGGTTCTGGACGGCGATCTCCTGCGCCCGCAGGTGCTTCTTCACCGTGATGGGAAAGTAGGCGCCGCCCTTCACCGTGGCGTCGTTGGCGACGATCATCACCTCGCGCCCGGAGACCCGGCCGACGCCGCAGATCAGGCCCGCGCCGGGCGCCTCGCCGTCATGCAGCCCGAAGGCCGCGAGCTGGCCCACCTCCAGGAACGGCGCGCCGGGGTCCAGCAGGCGCATCACCCGGTCCCGCGGCAGCAGCTTGCCCCGGGAGAGGTGCCGCTTGCGGCTTTCTTCCGGCCCCCCCTGCGCGGCCTTGCCCACCCGCTCGCGCAGTTGATCGGCCAGGCCGCGATTGACCGCCGCATTGGCGAGGAAGGCGGCGGACGAGGGATCGATTGCCGACGAAAGCTTTCTCATGCGCCGATCAGCTCCCGTCCGATCAGGAAACGGCGGATCTCGTTGGTGCCGGCGCCGATGTCGTAGAGCTTGGCGTCGCGAAGGTAGCGCTCGACGGGGAAGTCCTTCGTGTAGCCGGCGCCGCCCAGCGCCTGGATCGCCTCGGCCGCCACCCTGACGGCGCTCTCGCTGGCCATCAGGATCGCGCCCGCCGCGTCGGAGCGGGTGGAACGGCCGGCGTCGCAGGCCCGCGCCACGGCGTAGACGTAGGCCCTGGCCGCGTTCAGGGCGACATACATGTCGGCGACCTTGCCCTGCATCAGCTGGAAGGCGCCGATCGCCTGGCCGAATTGCTTGCGCTCGCGGACATAGGGCAGGACCACGTCGAGGCAGGCCTGCATGATCCCGAGCGGGCCGCCCGACAGCACCGCGCGCTCGTAGTCTAGGCCGCTCATCAGCACCCCGACGCCGCCGCCCACGGGTCCCATGACGTTCTCCTCCGGGACCTCGCAGTCCTCGAACACCAGCTCGGCGGTGTCGGAGCCGCGCATGCCCATCTTGTCGAGCTTGGGGCTGACGGAGAACCCCTTGAAGCCCTTCTCGACGAGGAAGGCGGTGATGCCGCGGCTCTCCGCTCCGGGATCGGTCTTGGCGTAGACCACCAGGACGTCGGCGTGCGGGGCGTTGGTGATCCAGAACTTGGTCCCGTTCAGCACATAGACGTCGCCGCGCTTCTCGGCCCGCAGGCGCATGGAGACCACATCGGAGCCGGAGCCCGCCTCGCTCATGGCCAGGGACCCCACGTGCTCGCCGCTGATCAGCCTGGGCAGATAGCGCCGCTTCTGCTCGTCGGAACCCCAGCGGCGGATCTGGTTCACGCAGAGGTTCGAGTGCGCCCCGTACGAGAGACCGACGGAGGCCGAGGCGCGGGAGACCTCCTCCATCGCCACCACGTGCTCCAGGTATCCCAGGCCCAGGCCGCCGAATTCCTCCTCGACGGTGATTCCGTGAAGGCCAAGCTCGCCCATCTGCGGCCAGAGCTCACGCGGGAAGGCGTTGTCGGCGTCGATCCTCGCGGCCAGGGGGGCGATCTTGTCCGCGGCGAAGCGGGCGGTCGTCTCGCGGATGGCGTCGGCGGTCTCGCCGAGGCTGAAATTGAGCCCGGGTGCGTGGTTCGAGATCATGGCGACGCCCTAGCTATCGATTTCAACGGGGATGATAGTCCGGGCGCGCCATGTGCGGAAATTGTCGTTTCGAGCGGAAAGCTATAAATGTAAGTTATGATCGAGCGGTACCAGCTCCGGTATTTTCTGGCGGTGGTCGACGCGGGGAATTTCTCGCGCGCCGCGTCGACGGTGAATGTGTCCCAACCGGCGCTCTCGGTGGCGATCGCCAAGCTGGAAAGCGCCGTGGGCGCCAAGCTCTTCAGGCGCAACAGCCAGAGGGTGCATCTGACCGAAGAGGGCGTGCGCTTGCTGGCGCGGGCCCGCGCGATCGAGGCGGAGTTCAACGGCTTGGCCGACGTGCTCGCGCCTCAGGGGCCGCCGCCCGTCCTGCGGATCGGCGTCCTGAGCACGGTGCCGACGAGTTTGATGCGCGGCGTCGTCCGCGCGAGCCTTGGAGCGACGCCGCCCGAACCGATCGAGCTCGTGGAAGGCGTGGAGCGCGACTTGTTGGCGCGCCTCGCGCGGCGGCGGATCGACGTGGCCGTGACCCTCCTGCATCCCAACGAGCTCCGCTTCGCCAGCGAGCCGCTGTTCCAGGAAGGCTACAGCCTCGTGGCGCCCCGCGATCATGCGCTGGCCGCCGGCGCCACCGCGCCCGGGGAGCGATTCTCCAAGGAGACGATGATCGTTCGGCGAAACTGTGAGGTCCTGTCGCAGACGAGCCGCTACTTCACCGAGCGCGGAGTCCGGCCGCGGTTCAGCCTGCGCACGACGAACGACGAACGCGCGCTGGCGTTCGTCAAGGCGGGGCTCGGCGTCACCGTGGCGCCCGACAGCTATGTCGACGCCGAACTCGCCGCCATCAAGCTGGCGGGCTTCGACCACGAGCGGACGATCGGACTGCTCTATGCGGCCGCCGCCCTCGCGCGCCATTCGTCGGTCGCCTTGCAGGCCCTTCGCGCGCTTGCCCGCCCTGGATGATCCTGCCGTCGTCGTCCGAGACCATCTGGGCCCTAGGAACGCCCCACACGCAGGAGGTGTGAATGAGGGGCTGGCCGCCAAGTCGCTGCATTTGCGGGAGAAAATGGTGGATGCGACAGGGATTGAACCTGTGACCCCCTCGGTGTGAACGAGGTGCTCTGCCGCTGAGCTACGCATCCGCCGGCGGGCGGCCAGGGGCCGTCCGTGGAGGGAGGCGCATATAGCCCGGAGGCCGGTGCGCCGCAAGCGTCCCAACGCGCCCTTTCGACGGGTCAGGGTTTGGCGCGAAGCGCGTTTAGGATGTCTTCCAGCAGGGCTTCGGACTTGGTCGGGGCCGGCGGCGCGGCGGGGGCCTCGGCTTCCTGGCGGCGCAGGTTGTTGATCGCCTTGACCATGAGGAAGATCACCAACGCCACGATGGCGAACTGGATCAGGGTGTTGAGGAAAGCCCCGTACTGGACCGCCACTTCGGCGGTCTTGGTCGCCGGATCGGCGGCCTTCAGGACCACCTTCATCTGCGAGAAGTCGATGCCGCCGGTGATGAGGCCGACCGGCGGCATGATGACCTGGTCCACCAGGCTGGTGACGATCTTGCCGAACGCGCCGCCGATGATCACCCCGACGGCGAGGTCGATGACATTGCCCCGGGCGATGAATTCCTTGAATTCGCTTGCGAACGACATGGCGCTTCCCTCCCACTGCCATTGGTTATGCCATCTTGGCGTGAAGTCGGGCGATCGCGCCAGCGCCTTTGGTGGTCAGCCGATCGCCTGATCGAGGTCGGCGATGAGGTCGGCGGCGTCCTCCACGCCGACGGACAGCCGGATCATCGAGTCGGCGATGCCCAGGCGGTCGCGCGTCCCAGCCGGGATCGAGGCGTGGGTCATGATCGCCGGGTGCTCGATCAGGCTTTCCACTCCGCCCAGGCTCTCGGCGAGGGTGAAAAGGCGGGTGCGCTCCAGGACGCGGCGCGTGGCCTCCAGGTCGCGGTCGAGGATCGCCGTCACCATGCCGCCGAAGCCGCGCATCTGGCGTTCGGCGAGGGCGTGCTGCGGGTGACTGGGAAGACCGGGGTAGATGACGCGGGCGACGCCGGCCCGGCGCTCCAGCCACTGCGCCACCGCCAGCCCGTTCTCGCAGTGGCGCTGCATGCGCAGGGCCAGCGTCTTGACCCCGCGCAGGGTCAGGTAGCTGTCGAACGGCGAGGCCACCGCGCCGACCGCATTCTGCAGGAAGGTGAGCTGATCGCGAAGGGCGGCGTTCTCGCCGACCACCAGGGCGCCGCCGACCACGTCGGAGTGGCCGCCCAAGTATTTGGTGGTCGAGTGCATGACCACGTCGAAGCCGAGCTCCAGCGGGCGCTGGACATAGGGGCTGGCGAAGGTGTTGTCCGCCGCCGCGATCAGGCCGCGGCGCCGGGCGAGGCTGGCCAGGGCTTCGAGGTCGGCGAGGCGGAGCATGGGGTTGGTCGGCGTCTCGGCCCAGATCAGCCGGGTGCGCGGCGTGATCGCCGCCTCAACAGCGGCCAGGTCGGCGAGGTCCACGAAACTGAACTCGAGCCCGGCGGAGCGCCGGCGCACGCGCTCGAACAGCCGGAAGCTGCCGCCGTAGAGGTCGTCGCTGGCGATCACGTGGTCGCCGGCGTCCAGGGTCTCCAGCAGGGTGGCGATGGCCGCCAGGCCCGAGGCGAAGGCGTAGCCCTGGGTCCCGCTTTCCAGGTCGGCCAGGGCCCGCTCCAGGGCGAATCGCGTGGGGTTCTGGCTGCGGGAGTACTCGAACCCCTGGTGCACGCCGGGCGAGGCCTGGGCATAGGTGGAGGTGGCGTAGATCGGCACCATCACCGCCCCGGTGGACGGGTCCGGCGACTGGCCGCCGTGGATGACGCGGGTGGCGAACGCCAGGCGGTTGTTGCCTTCGAAGTCGGTCACGCCGCGCGCCTCAGGTGGTTGATCAGGTCGATGCGGGTGATCAGGCCCAGGAAGCCCGTGCCGTCCAGCACGATCGCCACCTCGTCGCGCTCGAAGATCGGCAGCAACGCCTCCAACGGCTGGTGCGCCTGCAGCGTGTGCAGCCGGGCGGTCATGGCGGCGGAGACCGGCTGGGCGAAGCGGGCGGTCTGGCGGCGGTCTTCGACGGCTTCCAGGAGGTCGCTCTCGTCGATCAGCCCGATCAGGCGGCCGTCGTCCAGCACCGGCAGCTGGGACACGTCGGCCTGGCGCATGCGGTTGTAGGCGGTGAGCAGGGTGTCGTCGGGGCCGACGGTGACCGCATCGGCGGTGTTGCGGGCGATCAGGTCGCGCAGGTCGCCGTGCATCGGCCGGTCGACCAGCCCCTGCTCGGCCACCCAGCTGTCATTGTAGACCTTGGAGAGGTAGCGCGAGCCGGTGTCGCAGACGAGCGTCACCACCCGCTTGGGCTCGGTCTGCTCGCGGCAGTAGCGGAGCGCGCCCGCCAGCAGGGTTCCGGACGAGGAGCCGCCGAGGATGCCGGCCTTGGTCAGCAGCAGTCGGGCGGTGGCGATGCTTTCGCTGTCGGTGATCTCGTAGGCGCGGCTGACGAAGGAAAGGTCGCAATTGGCGGGCACGAAATCCTCGCCGATTCCTTCGACCACCCAGGAGCCTGCCTCGATGCGCTCGCCGCGCGAGACCAGGGGGGCCAGAACCGAACCGACCGGATCGGCCAGCACCAGCTCGGTGTTCGGAGAGACCTTGCTGAAGTACCGGCCCAGGCCCGTCAGCGTGCCGCCCGACCCCACGCCCACGACCACGGCGTCGAGGTCGCCCTGCATCTGCTCGAAGATCTCCGGACCGGTGGTGGTCTCGTGCGCCAGCGGATTGGCCGGGTTCTCGAACTGGTTGACGTAGATGGCGTCGGGGATGGTGGCGGCGATCGCCTGGGCCATGTCCTGGTAGTATTCCGGATGGCCCTTGCCGACGTCGGAGCGGGTGATCCGCACGTCCACGCCCATCGCGCGCAGATGCTGGATTTTCTCCCGCGCCATCTTGTCGGGCACCACCAGGAGCAGGCGGTAACCCTTCAGCAGCCCGACCTGCGCCAGCCCAAGGCCGGTGTTGCCGGCCGTCGCCTCGACCAGGGTTCCCCCAGGCTTCAGCCGCCCGTCCGCCTCCGCCGCCTCGATCATCGAGCGGGCGATGCGGTCCTTGATGGAACCGCCGGGATTGGCGCTCTCCAGCTTGACGAACAGCCGGCATGGCCCGGTATCGAAGCCGGACAACTCGACCATGGGCGTGCGCCCGATCAGGTCCAGGGCCGAGCTCGCGACGGCGGGCGACATGAGGCGTACTCACCAGGCTCAGGACGGGCCGATCCCATCCTATGTGAGCAAAACCCGCAGATGGCGGTGAAGGCTCCGACTACCTGGCGAGCAGGCGCGCGCAGCCGTCTTCGAGTTCGTCGAAGTGGTGGATCAGGAGGTCCGGGGCCAGTTCGTGGGCCGGGATCTCGGTGTAGCCGAAGCTGACCAGGATCAACGGCGCGCCGGCCGCCCGCGCCGCGCCGGCGTCGGTGGCGGCGTCGCCCACCAGCAGCGCCTTCGCCATCGAGCCGCCCGCGGCGGCGACGGCTGCGGTCAGGTGGCGCGGGTCGGGCTTGATCGCCGGTGTCGCGTCGGAACCCACCACCGCATCGAAGCGGCGGGTGAGGTCGAGCGCGTCGAGCAGCGCCCGCGACAGATCGGTGCGCTTGTTGGTGCAGACGGCCAGCCGCGCGCCCGCCGCCTTCAGGCCGTCCAGCGCCGCCTCGACGCCGGGAAACGGCCGGCTCTCGTCGGCGATGTGGTCGAAATAGTAGCCGATGAAACGGTCGAAGAGGCGGCTGGTCCTGGCCTCGTCCAGCGGCGCGCCCGCGGCCTCGAAGCCGCGCTGGATCATCCACCGGGCGCCCCGGCCGATGAAGGGGCGCGCGTCCAGCAAGGGGAGGGCGGGTAGACCCTCCTCCTTCAAGAGGACGTTCAGCGTGCCGATCAGATCAGGCGCGGTGTCCACGAGGGTGCCGTCGAGGTCGAAGGCGATGGTGGCGCCGGCGAGGGCTGAGGCAGCGTCTGACATGGCTTGGCGCTAGCCGTCCCGCCGCAAGCGCGCAAGGCTTCTCGCGCCGCGCGCCAAGGCTTGATAAGGCAGGCCGCGACCGCGCCGCACGGGCGCAACCGACTCGCCGGAGACCCCTGCCCATGACCGCCCGCGCCGCCGTGATCCTGGCCGCCGGCCAGGGGACGCGGATGAAGTCCGCGACGCCCAAGGTGCTGCACAAGGTCGGCGGCCGAACCCTGCTCGACCGGGTGATCGACACCGTGGAAGCGATCGGCTGCGAGCGGATCGTTGTGGTTGTGGGGACCCACAGCCCGGCAGTGCGCGCGCTGGTCGAAGCGCGACTGGGCGCAGCGGCCGTGGCCGTGCAGGACCCGCCGCTCGGCACCGGCCACGCGGTGATGGCGGCGGAAGCGGCGCTGGCCGGGTTCGAGGGCGACGTGCTCGTCACCAACGCCGACTGCCCGCTGCTGCAGCCGGCCGACCTGGAGCCGCTGTTCGCCATGCGGGCGCAGGGCGCCGACCTCGCGCTGCTGGGGTTCGAGCCGGCGGACGCGCTGCTCTATGGGCGGCTGATCCACGGGCCGCAGGGTCAGGTGCTGAAAATCGCCGAGCCGAAGGATGCGACGCCGGAGGAACTGGCGGCCAGGGCCTGCTACGCCGGCATGCTGGCGGCCGAAAAGGGCAAGCTGCTCGGCTGGCTTGGCCGCACCAGCAACACCAACGCCAAGGGCGAATACTACCTGACCGAGATCGTCTCGCTGGCGGTGGCGGATAACCTGGCCGTCCGCGCGCACCTGGCGTCGGAGGCCGCGGTCATGGGCTGCGATACGCCGATGCAGCTTCTTTCCAGCACATTGGGATCCTAAGCTTAGAATTCCACGTGGACAAGTTGTCGCG
>JADMIO011204588.1_pt1 | contig 146456 bp, 131 predicted proteins | sample 8958161 | NCBI WGS metagenome assembly JADMIO01 (sample SAMN16585339, study PRJNA669376) | soil metagenome | isolation source: Crop rotation soil | place: USA: Cullars Rotation, Alabama | collected 2011 | reverse complement strand
GGCCGCGACTTCAAGTCACGTGAATTCCAAGCTTCGGATCCCACTGTGCTGGAAGAAAGTATTCCAACCTACCTGAGAAATGTGTTACGCTATATTTCAAGTGCCGCATTCGGCAAAGGAGAAGGGAAAGAAAGTACAATGGAACTGGCAGGTTTACTGTTTCACTTCTTCATCGCCATATCATTTACCTGGTTCTATTTCCTGATCTACCCATCTATACGCCTGTTTCACCTGAGTATTTTGGCCAGCACCATTATTTATGGACTATTTGTGTGGGCAATAATGAACATGGTGATAGTGCCGCTTTCAGCATTACATTCACCTGCTATCCCTCCGGACATGAAAAAGGCCTTTTATCAGGCCATTGTTTTGATGGTGTGCATTGCGCTACCCGTAACCATTGGAGCAAAAAGATATTACCGGTATTAGGGCTATAGTTCCTCCACTACAGCATTACGATAATAAATCTCCGCTCCTTCTGATTGAAGAAGAATATTGCCCGTTTTAGTATTACCCAATCCGCCCTCATTGACTATCTCTCCGTTGAGTAAATGGGTGATCTTTCCTTTTTTCACGATCACCTCGGCTTTATTCCATTCTCCTTTTGGCTTCTCGGCATCCTTAGACTTAATTATGCGTAATGATCTTACCGCTGTTGTAAGGGAATCAGCATGACGGATAGTAGTGCTATCTGTCATCCAGAAATCCCCACAATCACCCTCCTGTATCTGGTATTCAAGGGACCTTGGCCAAACCTTATCTCCACTGTACAATATCACATGATACATAATACCTGCATCACGTTTCGCATTCTCCCTTGGAGGATATCTTTTCTCGCCCCATTTGAATTCAACGGTAAAATGAAAATCACCATAATTCTTTTCTGTGGTAATATATCCAAATCCATTCCCACTCACGTGCAGCACATCACCTTCAAAAACGAAAACGTTTTTGGGATCATTATTCTTCCCAACTCCTCCATTGAGGAAGGTATGCCACTCGGCTTTTTTATTGGGAAGAAAGAGTTTGGTCTTCTTTTTAGGTGGCGATAACAAGAATAACGGCAATACCAGCGTAAAGCTTATGCCGGCAAAAAAGGAGCGGTGTAGTTGCATAGTGATAATATTAGGTTATGGGCTATTTATAAAACCTCCCCATCAAAGGGTTATCTATGATCTTTCTTTTCATTTCAGCTACATTAATTGCTCCCTGTTTGCCATAAACAATCTTTCCGCCTGGTTCTACGAGTATGGTATAAGGCAAAGCACCCTGCCACTTTGGATCGATGGCTTCAATCAGTTTATACTTATCCTCAATATTCCAAAGATAATTTTTGTTGGATGCTTCCTTGCTTTTCAGGAATTTCAATACCTTTTCTTTTGCTGCAGGATCATCTGCACTGATGCTGACAAATTCAAAATCACGGCCGCGATACATGCGGTTCATTTCTATAAAATCCTGGAACTCCGTTACACACGGGCCGCACCAGGTAGCCCACACATTGATCAGCCTGAGTTTGTCCGTATTATTCTTCAAAAGATCTTTGATCCCTGCTTCATCAATCATACTCACATCAACAGGTTCTGCTGCCCACCTTTCCTTATATTTCTCACCATCAGAGACCTTGGCAGCCCATTTCACTGAGCATCCAAAAACCTTTGTGGTCTTAACGGGAACCTCTTTCCCGCTTAAAAGAGCATCCAGTGCATTGCGGGTGTCAAAATTATTGGGTGTTTTGCTGGGCTTCTCTACATCATCCACCCTGCCCTGGTAAGCCAGTTTTCTGCCCTTATCAAAAATAAATACATGCGGAGTGGCAATGGCCCCATAGGCTTTTGAAGTAATCTGGGTTTTGCCATCGTATAAATAAGGGAAATTGTAATGTTTATTCTTTGCCCGGATCTTCATCTCCTCAAAAGAATCACCGATATCTGTATAACCCAGTTCATCCAGCCTTACTGCGTTTGGATCATTTGGTGATATAACCACAAATGCCACACCCTTTGGTGTATACTCCTTTACCATATTGATGATGCGATCCTCATACGCCTGTGCAGTAGGACAATGATTACAACTGAAAATAACCGCCAGTATTTTTGATTTGCTGAAGGAAGCCAGTGAATAGGTTTTACCGTCCACCCCCTGTAATTTAAAATCAGGGGCCTTGGCGCCAATCTCAAGTGGTGTTGGGTCTTCTGCAGCATGCCTGCTGATGGCGGCAATGCTTAAACAGGCAGCTATGACTGCCAGCATTAAAAAACCTTTGCGATTCATCTGTTTATTTTTTAATGTTTTTAGGTCAGATGGAGCGCCAACAATCATTCCGTTGGAAGTAATATCATGGCAAGTGCGGTTCATAGACAAACAATTTCTGAAAAGATACGAATTCGTGTTGACAGAATTATTTACAGGAATTACCGGCGTTGAATTTTATAATTAGATACCAACTGATTGGGACTCGGATAAAAAAAGAAATTCAATACTATTTTAACCCGTTCTACTGATTTCTTGATAAAAATTTTCTGTCCAGGCAAAAGATCATTGGTTAATAGTATATTGAATCGTTAAATTGCCAGCCATGAACAGACGTACCGCCATCCGGAATGTAGTCATAATTTCAGCTGGAGCTGCAATACTACCTTCCTGCCATAATGCGGATAAGATCAGCCTGCCTTTAAAACATCTGTCAATCACCGGCAGCCAGGAAAAACTGCTGGCAGCCTTATCAGAAACAATTATTCCAGGCTCATCAAATTTCATTGGCGCCAAAGACCTGAAAAGCCATGAATTTGTTTTGACCATGGTAGATGACTGTGCGAGTCCCGAAGACCAAAAAAAGTTTACTGATGGCCTGGCTGCGTTTGAAGAACTTTGTAAAAAGAAATGGGACAGGGCATTTGAAAATTGTACGTCCCAACAACGTGATGAACTGGTAGGTGAGATTGAAACTAAAAAGAATACTTCTGAAGCAGTTGCCGGATTTTATGCTACAGTAAAAGCCTATACCGTTCAAAGCTTTACCACCTCCAAAGAATTCATGACAGATATCCGGAAGTATAAACTCGTACCCGGACCAATTTATAAAGGCTGTGTACCAGTTAATCCTACATAGCAGAAGGATAATTCAGTATTCAATCTAAACAATCAATGGACGATAATAAAAATACATACGACGCAATTGTAATCGGCAGCGGAATGAGCGGAGGCTGGGCCGCAAAGGAGTTATGTGAGAATGGTCTTAAGACCCTGCTCCTGGAAAGAGGTCGTGATGTAAAGCATATAAAAGATTATCCTACCACTAATATGCTCCCCTGGGAATTCAAACACCGGGGACAAATACCCTATGATATTGCAAAGGATAACCCGGTTGTATCCCGCTGTTATGCATTCCGGGAGGATGCCATGCATTTTTTTGTGAAGGATACAGAGCATCCTTATATACAGGATAAACCATTCGACTGGATACGTGGTTACCAGGTAGGTGGCAAAAGTCTTTTGTGGGCAAGGCAGACACAACGATGGAGTGATTTTGATTTTGAAGGCCCGGCACGCGATGGTTTTGCAGTTGATTGGCCTATTCGTTATAAAGACCTTGCACCCTGGTATAGCTACGTTGAAAAATTTGCAGGTATTGCTGGTAATAAAGATGGTTTGGAAGAATTGCCGGATGGCGAATTTCTTCCCGCCTGGGAACTCAATTGTGTAGAGGACCATTTTAAGAGTATAGTGGCAAAGAATTATGGTAACCGCCATGTGATCTTTGCACGTTGTGCTCACCTGTCTGTCCCCCAACCTGTTCACATAGAGCAGGGACGAGGTCAATGCCAGTCCAGAAATATCTGCCAGCGCGGTTGCCCATTCGGTGGTTATTTCAATTCCAATTCTACTACCATTCCATGGGCAGCAAAAACAGGTAATCTCACCTTGCAACCCTTTTCTGTGGTTCATTCCATTATCTATGATGAAGCAAAAGGAAAAGCAACGGGTGTAAGGGTGATCGATGCAAATACAAAACAGGCAACCGAATATTTCGCTCCCGTCATTTTTGTAAATGCCGGTGCATTAAATACAAATCTGATCTTATTAAATTCTGTCTCCGGCCGTTTTCCAAATGGATTGGGAAATGATAATGGTCTTCTTGGTAAATATGTTGCCTTTCACAATTACAGGGCAAGGATAGCTGCCAGATATGAGGGAATGCTGGATCATAAGCCAGACGGAAGTCGCCCTTCCTATGCTTATGTTCCCCGGTTCCGCAACCTCCGTAAACAGGAAATGGATTTCCTCAGAGGATATGCCACTACATTCAGCGCTTCCCGCCTGCCCGCTAATGCCGACGGATTTGGTTCTCCCTTCAAAGAGAAATTATTGGATGAGAACGATAAAGGTTTCTGGGGTATTGGCTCAACCATGATGGGTGAAACAATTCCCAAAGAAACCAATTTTGTAACCCTGGATAAAGATAAAAAAGACGAATGGGGAGTGCCCTTGCTGAAGTTCTCCGTAGCTTATGATGATAATGATGAAAAGATGATCAAAGATTTCTTTGAGCAATACACGGAGATGTATACCAAAGCAGGATTCACAGATATCAAAACTTCAGACAGGAAACAGGCTCCCGGACTGGATATTCATGAAATGGGAGGCGTGCGCATGGGAAAGGACCCAAAAACGTCTTTATTGAATGAATGGCACCAGTTGCATTCTTGTCCCAATGTGATAGTTACCGATGGTGCCTGTATGACATCAACCTCCACCCAGAATCCATCGCTCACTTATATGGCTATGACGGCCAGAGCGGCCAATCATGTGGTGGAGCTTTTAAAAAAGAAAGAAATTTAAACCAAAAATCAAATGATTCCCGTAAAAGCTTACGCTGCGCTAACTCCAACATCCGCCCTTGTTCCCTTTGACTTTGAAAGAAGAGACCTGAGAGAGCATGATGTGCTGCTTGATATACAATACTCTGGTGTTTGTCACTCAGATCTTCACCAGGCCAGAGATGAATGGGGAGAATCGATCTTCCCGATGGTACCCGGTCATGAAATTGTAGGAACTGTTGCTGAAGTTGGATCACATGTAAAGAAATTCAAAAAAGGTGATACAGCCGGAGTAGGTGTAATGATTGATTCCTGCAGAGTATGCAAACCCTGTACTAATCTTATTGAACAATATTGTGATGAAGGAATGACAGGGACTTATAATAGCCTTGAACGTGATAAAGTAACAAAAGCCCAGGGTGGTTACAGCAACCGCATTGTTACTGATGAGCGATATGTATACCGTATATCTGATAAATTGTATTTGCCCGGTGTGGCTCCTCTGTTATGCGCAGGCATTACCACCTATTCACCCTTACGTTATGCCAATGTAAAACCCGGTGATAAGGTAGCTGTGGCAGGATTAGGCGGATTGGGACATATGGCCGTAAAATTTGCCGTGTCAATGGGAGCAGAGGTTACCATGCTCAGTTCTTCCAAAGCCAAAGAAGCAGACGCCAAAAAACTGGGAGCGCATCACTTTGTTTTGAGCACTGATAAGGCACAAATGAAAAAGCATGAAAGTCATTTTGATGTAGTAGTGGATTGCGTATCCGGCAATCATGATTATGCTATCTATCTGAAGTTGCTCGCAGTGAATGGAAAATTATTGGTGGTAGGCCTTCCTCCGGAAGAACCAAAACTGGATCCTTTCCAGCTGGTCAAGAACAGGAGAAGTGTAATCGGCTCCATGATTGGAGGAACCAAAGAGACACAGGAAATGCTTGACTATTGCGCAGAAAAGAATATAGTAGCGGATGTGGAGGTGATTCCCATCCAATACATCAATGAAGCGTATGAAAGAATGCTGAAGAGTGATGTGAAATACCGGTTTGTAATAGATATGGCTTCTCTCAAATAAGCATATTCAATACCAAAATATAACCATCATGAAACCAGGATTGCTTTTGGCTACCTTATTATGTTCGTTTATGATCAACGGCCAGAATTCACTCGGTATATTTACTAACCAGGCTGATATTGGTAAACCAAAAATGGCTGGTTCCTCTTCCTATACTGAAGAACAGGTATATAACCTGAAAGGTGGTGGTAATAATATCTGGTTTGATCATGATGAATTCCATTATACCTACCGGTGGATCAAGGGCAATTTTATGCTTACTGCAAATGTGAAACTGCTGGGTACCGGAAAAGAACCTCACCGCAAGATTGGATGGATGGTCCGGGCCGGAGAACAGGATGATGCTGCACACATGAGTGCTGCGGTACATGCGGATGGACTAACCGTATTGCAATGGCGCCGTTTGCGCGGAGCCTATATGCGCGATCCGCAGGATGAACTTTTTTCTGCTAAAGCAAACGTACAGATCGTTCAGCTGGAGCGCAATGGCAAAACCTTTATTATGCGCATTGCCAATCCTGGTGAACCTTTACAGGAAATAGGAAGAACCGATGCCATAGAAATGCCAGACAGCTGTATGGCAGGTTTATTCATCTGCAGTCATAATGCAGACCAGGTGGAAGATGGTATTGCATGGAATGTGCGGATTGAAAAAACAGTTCCGGAAACACATAATGGATATCGTGATGGCATATTGGCCAGCAGGATGGAATTGATGACCATTGCAGATGGAAAGCGAAAGATCATTCATGAAGATGCCGGCCGCTTTGAAGCCCCCAACTGGATGCCGGATGGAAAGCGTTTATTGTTCAACCAGGGTGGAAGTATCTATACCATTCCCATTGAAGGCGGCACTCCAACCAAGCTCAATACCGGAGATGCTGCCAGGAATAATAATGACCATGTAATCTCTTTTGATGGAAAAATGCTGGGCATCAGCAGTCACCGCAATGGAATGCCCGGCGGAGGATCAACTGTATATTATCTACCCCTGACAGGAGGTGAACCAAAAATGATCACAGACAGCACTCCATCCTATTTGCATACCTGGAGCCTGAATGGAAAGGAAGTATATTATACAGCCCAGCGCATCAGTAAGGAAGCAGCGTATAATATTTATAAGAAACCCATTAATAGCGGACCGGAAGTCCAGATCACCCATAATAAAACAGGGTTGGCTGATGGGCCCGAATTAACACCGGATGGCAAATACATTTATTATAATGCCAATCATACCGGTACCATGCAGATCTGGCGTATGAAACCGGATGGCAGCAACCAGGAACAGATCACGTTTGATGAGTACAACAACTGGTTCCCGCACATATCACCAGATGGGAAATGGATCGTGATTATTTCCTTCCCTCCTACAATTGATCCGGGTGATCATCCATTTTATAAAAGAGTAATGCTGCGGATCATGCCGGCAAGCGGTGGACCTTTGAAAGTACTCGCTCATTTATATGGCGGTCAGGGAACGATCAATACACCCAGCTGGAGCCCGGATAGCAAGAGCATTGCCTTTGTAAGCAATAGTGGCGCACTTTAAGCATAATTGAAACGATAGCTATGAGAAATACTTTTATTATTATCCTTCTTCTCTTTTGCGGTATTGCTATTGGGCAACCCGCCGCATTGAAACGCATTAAAGTAAAGGGCAACAAGTTTGTTACAGAAAGCGGAGATACCATGGTATTCCGGGGGCTCAATGCAAGTGACCCCGATAAACTGGAAAAGAATGGTCACTGGAATCAGGAATACTTCCAGGAAATAAAAAACTGGGGCGCCAATATTGTACGCTTCCCTGTGCATCCCTCTGCGTGGAGATCAAGAGGCCAACAGGCATATATCAAGCTTTTGGATGATGGTATTGCCAAGGCGAGGGAACAGGGCCTGTATGTTATTATCGACTGGCATAGCATCGGTAACCTTCGTTCTGAGTTGTACCAGGCTCCCATATATGAAACCACGCAAAAAGAAACCTTTGAATTCTGGCGCACCATGGCCCAGAAATATAAAGACAATACAACGGTGGCCTTCTTTGAGCTCTTTAATGAACCCACTGTATACAATGGTCAATTGGGTACCTGTACCTGGGCACAATGGAAAGACCTGATGGAAGAGACCATTACCATAATCCGTGCTTATAATTGTCCTGCCATTCCACTGGTTGCAGGATTTAACTGGGCATATGATCTCACAGAAATTGCAGCCAATCCCATCAACAAGGAAAATATAGCTTATGTGAGCCACCCCTATCCCATGAAAAGGCAAAAACCATGGGAAGATCAATGGACAAAGGACTGGGGCTTTGTAGCTAACAAATATCCTCTTATTCTTACCGAGATAGGATTTAGCGGTGCAAATGATGTAGGCGCACACAATCCAGTTATCAGTGATGAAAGCTATGGTGATGCCATTACAAAATACACAGCGCAAAAAGGAATATCCTGGGTAGTATGGGTATTTGATCCCCAATGGGCACCAAGATTGTTCAGCGACTGGAAATTTACTCCTTCAAGACAGGGCACCTATTTCAAAAAAGCGCTGCAGACAGCTAATAATAGTAAATAACAGATCAATCCGGGACTACTGCAAGGATAACAAAGCATTTATGTTTGAATAAATAATACTATTGTCAACTTGCAATAGAACCTATATTTAATCCAAAATTGTTTTGCATGCCTGTTAAAATTTGTATCAGTCTGTTTACATTATTATTCACTGCTGCTTCAGTTCAATCCCAAAGATCTTCTGGTTACCAGGTAAGTTCCCCTGATGGAAAAATAAAACTGTCTGTTCGTTTTGCAGATGGATTGCAGTGGTCGGTCACGCATGGTGAAGATAAGGTGATTGAATACTCGGGCATCTCTATGCAATTACAGGGAGGTGAGGTAATTGGTAAAAATATAAAGGCTGTTTCGAAAAAGACCCAAAGTGTTAATCAGGTCATCAATGCAGTAGCCTACAAAAAGAAAACGATCAACGATAACTATAATGAACTTTCACTGACTTTCAAAAATGGTGACGGTGTTATTTTCCGTGCCTATAATGAAGCAGCTGCTTACCGTTTCTTTACCAAAAGAAAAACAGATCTGATCATTCAATCCGAAGAAATTGAATACAATTTTGATAAAGATTATAATGTTTTAATTCCATTTACCAGCGACCTGCGGGATGGAGAACGTTATTCGTGCTCCTTTGAAGAGTTTTATGCAGACATGCCGGTATCAAAGATCAATAAGGATACTCTTGGCTACCTGCCCATGATGGTAAAACTGAATAACAATAAGAAGGCAGTACTACTGGAAGCCGATGTTCAGGATTACCCCTGTCAGTTTATTCAGCATCATCCTGGAAATGAAAAAGGCCTTAAAAGCACATTTGCTCCCTATGCTATTGAGGAAGCACTGGGAAGACGGTCCAGGATCAATTACCTGGCAACGAAAAGAGCTGACTATATTGCCAAAGTGAAAGGCACAAGAACTTTTCCGTGGAGGGTGATCGTTATCAGTGAGCAGGATAAAGACCTATTGAATAATGATATCGTACAAAAACTATCAGCTCCTACCACTATGGAAACAAGCTGGCTGAAACCGGGAAAAGTAGCCTGGGACTGGTGGAACGACTGGAATATTTCCAAAGTTGATTTCAGAGCAGGCATCAATAACGATACCTATAAATATTATATCGATTTCGCTTCTGCCAATAAACTGGAATATATTATTATGGATGAGGGATGGAGTGATGACTGGGACCTCACCAAATTAAAAAACCAGATCAATTTGCAGGAATTGGTTGAATATGGTAAACAGAAAAATGTGGGCCTGATATTATGGAGTACGTGGTATGCCCTGCAAAAAGATATTGATGGATTATGCAAGCGGTATGCAGATATGGGAATTAAAGGATTCAAGGTTGATTTCCTTGACCGCAATGATCAAAAGATAGTGGCTTCCTGTTATGAGATGGCATCCATAGCTGCCAGGCATCACCTGATGCTGGACTTCCATGGCATGTTTGCACCACAGGGATTGCAACGCACCTGGCCTAATGTGGTAAATTTTGAAGGAGTACGCGGAATGGAATACAGTAAATGGAGTGCAGATGATCGTGTGCCCGCGCATGAAGTTTCCATTCCTTATTTACGTATGATGGGTGGTCCACTTGATTATACACCCGGCGCCATGCGCAATACCACCAAAGGAAATGCAAGGCCCAGTAATTCGTTGCCGGTAAGCCAGGGAACAAGATGCCATCAATTGGCCATGTACGTTACTTATGAAGCTCCGCTGCAAATGCTGGCAGATAATCCAACCGCTTACATGGAGAATCAGGAATGCACTGATTTCATTGCGAGGATACCAACAGTGTTTGATGAAACCGTGGCATTGGATGGAAAGGTAGCAGAATATACAGCCATCGCACGCAAAAAGGATAATACCTGGTATGTGGGAGCCATGAATAACTGGACTGCACGAGAATTAACGCTTGACCTTTCCTTCCTTGGGGAAGGAAATTACAAAGCAGAAATATTCAGGGATGGGATCAATGCAGACAGGGATGCAAGAGACTATAAAAAAGAGAGCAGGAATGTTTCATCTGCAGATAAGATCACAGCATCATTAAAATCCGGCGGAGGCTTGGCAGCTATCATCACCAAACAATAACTACATGAAACAAATTGGAGTAACGATTGCATGTGTGCTATTGATTATTGGATCGGCATCATCACAGGCTAAACACCTTATTGACACAAAAGCCACCAAAGAAACAAAGGCGCTGTTCAAAAACCTGGATAAATTGGCAAAGGATCATATTCTCTTCGGGCATCAGCATGCAACGGAATACGGCCACGGCTGGCAGGGAGACCAAAACCGTTCAGACGTTAAATCTGTTACCGGTTCCCACCCTGCTGTAATAGGAGTTGATTTCAGTGGTCTGAGCGGACAGCCTGAAAATAATATCGCCAGAACAAAAGAATCATTGCGCAAAACAATTACTGACACGTATGATCGAGGAGGTATAACCACGGTTGCCTGGCATTTTAACAACCCTGCATCTGCCGGTGGGTTTTACTGGAAGGACAGTGTATCTGCACCGGCAGTGAAACTGATCATACCCGGTGGATCACACCATTCAATATATAAAGGGATACTATCCACAATTGCTGATCTTGCCAAATCAGTAAGAGGTAAAAATGGTAAACTGGCTCCCATGATATTCCGCCCATGGCATGAATTTGACGGAGGCTGGTTCTGGTGGGGAAGACCTCATTGTACCATTGATGAATTCAAAACACTTTGGCGGTTTACTGTGACTTATCTGCGCGACAGTCTTCAGGTCCATAATTTCATTTATGCCTTCTCACCGGATTGCACTTTTTCTTCTGAGCAGGAATACCTGGAACGTTATCCCGGTGATGAATGGGTGGATATGGTAGGCATGGACAATTATGCAGACTGGGGCCGTGACCGGTATGATATTCCCACGGGTGTTCGCAAATTGAAGATTGTTGCTGACTATGCAAAAAGCCATGGCAAGCTGGCCGCCTTTACCGAAACCGGGCTGGAATCCATTCCCAATAAAACCTGGTGGACAGAAACACTTTTGTCTGCACTAAAATCCTCAGGACTACAGCTTACTTATGTTCTGGTCTGGCGCAATGATACCCGCAGCCCTACTCATTTTTATGCGCCCTATCCCGGACAGGTAAGTGAACCCGATTTCATCAAATTCTATAATGATCCCTATACGCTGTTTGAGAAGGACCTGAAGAAAATTTACAAATAGGAGCGATCTGCTTTTCTTATATTAGTAAAAAAAATTGAATCGCTTCCTGTCTTTACTAGTAGCCTGTTGCTGTTTCCTGCAACTCTTTTCACAAAACGACACCATTGTATCCAGGGATATCGTTTATGCCCAGTCAGGAGAAAAAAAACTTTTACTCGATATCTACAAGCCAAAGAGTGCGTCAAATCCTTATTTAATTGTTTGGGTGCACGGCGGTGCCTGGCGTTCGGGCTCAAAGGCCAATCCACCACTTGGCTTACTGGGTTTTGGTTATGCCATTGCCAGCCTCGATTTTCATCTCAGTGAAGAAGCGCCTTATCCTTCCATGGTCCATGATATAAAAGCGGGCATCCGGTATTTACGGGCTAATGCCAAAAAATATGGATACCGTGCTGATAAAATAGTAATATGGGGTTCTTCATCAGGTGGTCATCTGGCCGCACTGGTTGGCACAACTAATAATGACAAATTCATGGAAGGCACATTGGGAGATTATACCGGTACCAGTTCAGGCATTCAGGGCATTATTGATTTTTATGGCCCTGCCAACCTGCTCACTATTCTAAGCCAGTCAACTCCTCATGGAATCAGCGTTCGCGAACCGGCCATGAAAATATTATTCGGGAAACCTGTGGACGAGGTTAAGGAAACCGCAAAGCAGGCAAGCCCGGTATTTCAAACAGACCCCACAGATCCTCCTTTATTGATCGTTCATGGCGATCAGGATAACCAGGTGCCCGTGAACCAGTCACTTGAGCTGATGGCGGCTTACAAAAAGAACAAATTGCCTGTCCAAATAGAATTTGTTTCGGGTGCAGGCCATGGGGGCAATGTGTATACTAATCCACCGATGATGGCGCTGATAAATGAATTCCTGAAAAAGAATGTCTTCAAATAGTGAGTCGGAAGATTGCGATCTATAAGGAATTTTACCTACCTGCTGGTGATCGGAAACACAACAGCATAATCCAGTTATTTGTTCCAGGAAATTTTTTTGAACCTCCGAAATGATTTAAATTTAATCTTCCTCCGTTGCGCTGTTATACTTATCCCTGAAATTTACAATTAGCCATGAACTCAAAAATATTATCCATCAAGATGGTAAGGCACGCACTACATGCGCATACGCTTTACTCCGTGTACCCGGCACTGTAGTTGAAGTTCGTGTACAGTCCGGGGCACGGTTTTCTATCTCACCAGTTTATCTCTGATCTCCCTCCAGGTAATAACCTTTATGTTTTGGTCATTCAATAAGTTTTTGCACTCCTGGCTATTGAAGAAATTAAAATCGGCCTGCCGCCATGCAGCACCCCAATCAGGATGGTCCACCGCAATTCCCTGCATCTCCCTGTCATCATAAGCCGTGTGAATAATAAAAATGTTCAGTCCGGGTTTCATGGAATTGATAACCCCTGTATAATAAGCAGCCATTCCATTTTTAAAATTATCGGGGTTGGCAGTATAAATGGCATCTGCGAAAATGTCCTTATCAGTCAGATCATTAAATGGAACATTGAAAACCATATCAGGGCCGGTCTTAATCGCCATTACCGGCACTTTATACTCCCTGCCAAGTTTCATCAACAGCTTAACATATTCCGGTTTTCCAAATAGTGCTCCCATATGAGAATCAAAATGGGTGACATCAATACCAAACTGTTTGGCCTTTTCAATTTGTGTACGCAACTCCTTTTCCACTTCCTGTATTTTGGCTAAAGCGTGTACTGAATCAACGGATGAATAAAAAAATCCACCCTTGTTAGTTAATCCCGGTACATTCTGGGCAAGCGGTCCCCATTTATAATATTTCCATTCACTTGTCAGTGTGAGATGAAGACCGAAATCAGATTTGGGACGCGCAGCCGCATAAGCCGCAATTTCAGAAAACCAGGGAGTGGGTACCATAATACTGGCGGAACTTACAGATCCTCTTTCCATAGCCAGTGTGGAAGCCACATTTTCTGAATGAGATACGCCCAGGTCATCTGAATGGATGATCAGAAGTTTGGTATCCTTGGGATAACCAAGTCTTTCTGCAAGTGTTTGTTGTGCAGTTACCCAACTGCCGGCAAACATTATCATGACAAATAATAAAAGTGTCTTGATCCGGTTATATTTTATTGCTTTTTTAGTCAGATAGACCTTACGTTTCATATGCAAAGCTTTATAGGCTGAAGATACGAGTTAACACCGCAAGCGACCCGGCCCGAAGGCGTCTTATTTTACTATATTTGCCGCATGTCCGTAAAAAATACTCTACTGCTGCTTTTGATAAGCGCAGGCCTGGCCGCTAACAGCCAGCAACCAACCAACTCTCTGACAGGAAAAATAGTTGATGATAAATCAAACGCTGTTCCTGACGCCTCCGTTTATGTATTGAATGGTCAATCCGGCACTTATACCAATAAGCAGGGAGAATTTGCTTTATATAATGTCCCCGCAGGTAAGTTTATACTTCGTGTATCAGCAGTTGGGTTTGCAGATATAAACAAACTCATTGATGAAACGAATAAGGGAAATATTCAGATCACCCTCACCCGGACCACGGTACACCTTGATGAGGTAATTGTATCTGCACAGAAACGGGAAGAGATGCTGCAACTGTTGCCGATCAGTATTTCAGCGCTATCTGCCAGAAAGGTGGAAGACTATCGTCTCTGGGATACCAAGAGTATTACTGCAATAGTTCCTTCACTTTATAGCAGCAATCCTGGTGAAGACAGAAATGTTACCAGCATCCGCGGCATTACTTCTACCTCTTATGATCCTGCAGTTGCCACGTATATAGATGGAGTTAACCAGTTTAACCTGGATACTTATATACCCCAGCTTTTTGATGTTGAACGCATTGAAGTATTAAGAGGTCCGCAGGGAACGCTTTACGGAAGGAATGCCATGGGCGGAGTGATCAATATCATCACTAAAAAACCAGGCGATATTGCCACGGGCTTTGCATCTGCAAGTATTGGAAATTTTGGAAGACAGCGTTATAATATTGGGATCAAGAGCCCAATCATAAAAGGGAAACTGTTTATTGGCGGCTCAGTAATGTATGATAAAAGAGATGGTTATTATACCAACGAGTTCAACAACACGCATTTTGACAAACAGCACGCATTAACAGGTAATTACTATCTGACCTATGTAGCTTCTTCACGATTTTCTTTTACTTACAATTTCAAACATCATAATAACCGCAATAACGGGCCTTTTACGCTGGTTAATGGAGTGGATGAAGCTTTTGCAAATCCATTCAAACTTAATCAGAATGCTACCAGCAAAATGATAGATAATACTTACAATAACTCCCTTACTGCAAATTATACAGGCAAACATTTTAATTTCACGGGGCAGGTAGCCTATCAAAAAAATCATCGCCACTATACCCTGCCTCTTGATGGTGATTTCTCCCCGATAGATGGAGTAACCATCATCAATAATTACGGCCCCAAATGGAATAATGTAGAAGCAGCAACCGGCGATTACCGTTTTAGTTCTCCGGCATCCACTAATTCACCATGGAAATGGACTGCAGGTTTGTATCTGTTCGAACAGAAAGTTCCTACCAAACAGAATACGCATTTTGGAGATGATGCTGACCTTCTGGGTTCACCCGATAAGAATTTTGGACTGATCAATACCTCAACAGGCAAAAGTTCCGGACAGGCCCTTTATGGTCAGATAACTTATTCAATAAATCCAAAACTGGATATTACGGCCGGACTCCGCTATGATCATGAACACAAAAAACAAAGCGTGCTGGGAGAATACCAGATGGACCCTGATCCTAACCCGGTATTTGAAACTAGGCCTGATACGTCTGCGTCCGCCAATTTCAATGCCTTTTCTCCCAAACTGGCCCTGTCTTACCAGTTCTCCGGTGTAACAAATGGATATGCTTCCTATAGCCGTGGTTACCGTTCTGGCGGCTTTACCCAGTTAGGTTCTGATCCTTCCCAGCCACCCCTGTTTCCCTACAAACCAGAATACAGCGATAATTACGAGATCGGATTGAAAAATAGCCTTTTGAATCATCGCCTGCGCGCCAATATCACATTCTTCTATACACTTGTGTCTGATGCCCAGGTTCCAACCCTGGTATTGCCAGACGCCATTACTATTACGCGTAATGCCGGCAAACTTGACGCAAAAGGTGTGGAACTGGAGCTTTCATCCATACCCGCCAAAGGCCTGGAAGTGGATTACAATTTTGGATATACTGATGCCAAATACAAGACCCTCAAACTATCACAGAATGGATCTGAGCAGGATTTTGATGGGAACAGGCAGGTATTTACTCCCAATTACACTTCCTCACTGGCAGCCCAATACAGCTATGACCTGAAAGGAAAACAGGGTCTTAAACTGGTGCTCAGAGGTGAATGGATGGCTCTTGGCAAACATTATTTTGATCTGGCCAATACCATATCACAATCCTCTTACAGCCTGTTCAATACCCGGTTTGGATTAACTGCAAAGAATTTTGATATCCTGCTCTGGGTTAGAAATATCGGGGATGAAAAATATATTTCCTATGCATACGACTTCGGCGCAGTGCATTTAGGAGATCCCCGCACTTTCGGTGTAACAGTAACAGGAAGATTCTAAAAAGTAAATTCAGGATTGATCATCCACAAGGCTACGCGGCTGCCTTGCTTTTTCCAAGCCCATTGAAGTGATGCGGATCACCAATGTATCCTGCTGTTCTGTAGTGACCAATTCTTCTTCTTCCAGTAAATGTAATTGTTGCTGAATAACTGACCATTCCTGTAAGCGACGGAGAATAAGCTCACGCGGCCTGCAGCCGTATTGTTCAGGCTGAGGGTCATTCTTCACTATTTCATAAATGGTCTGGAGAAGGTGGTAGTGGTCTTGCATTGTCTAAAAATATGGGAAAAAATGCTTCCGGTTAAATAAGTTTTTCAACAGAGAATACAACTGTATGTTAAAAGACAATAGGTAGCAAACTGCCGGATTACATTCCCCGTTTAGTAAGGATTGAACCCGGCAAACTGATTAATAGACAGGAAAAAAGGTATAAAAAGCTGCATACTCCCGTAAGAAAAGGCCGGAAAAGCCTAAAATCCCACTAACTGGTAATTGTCAGGGCCTAATAGTTAAAATAAATTTGAAAAAATAAACCTTTAGTAATTATGAAATCCGTAAAACCCTATCCCGCCATTGCAATTCCGTACCCCAGGAAAAACAAATCTATCCTGAACAGTCGGCTTGGAAAATTGATTGCGTATCTGAAAAAGAAGATGAGATGATTTTTCTATTACTGTTGGATATTGTCCGTAACCTGCAATTTCGCAGCTATCTGTTAATGATCACTACGATCCTTACCTGGTGGAAAAGATAGGCCTACCGGAAAACCCGGATACTATTCCTCCCTTTCCACTGTTATTGTACACTCTCCTACAAGGGCTGCAAGCGCACCTACAGCAGCCAGTACCGGTGCAAACAATGCTCCTACCACCCCTACCGTTAACGGGAAGGACATCAACTCTTTTCCGGATTTATCTGTTATGGTGATCTTTCTTACGTTTCCTTCAGAGATCAATTCCTTCACCTTCTTCAATAACTGCTCTCCATTAATGGAGAAAGATTCTTTTGTCCAATTCATAATTTATTATGTTAGCCCTTACAATTTACTAATTTCATTTTTTTAAACCATCAGCAATAATAATGAGTAAAGGCATTATCGATCAAAAACTGGAATCAATGGGTCTTTCCATTCCTGCTTCCAAACCATCAAAAGGAATTTATAAATCCTGCCTTACGGTAGGTTCCCTTGTATATGTCTCAGGACATGTTTCCTTCACTGCAGATGGAAGCTATATCAGCGGAAAGCTCGGAAAAGACCTGTCTGAAGAAGAAGGCAAATCAGCTGCCAAACAATGCGGACTGGCTATTCTTGGTTCCTTAAGATCACATTTGGGCAATCTGGATAAGGTCAAAAGAGTAATTAAATTATTGGGAATGGTAAATGCAACTCCAGACTATAAGGATCACGCTTTGATCATAAACGGATGTAGCGAACTGTACGTTCAGTTATGGGGTGAGGACAATGGCAAAGGAGTTCGCAGTGCAGTAGGTATGGGTTCACTACCTGGTAATGTTGCCGTTGAAATAGAGGGAATTTTTGAAATAGAATAGTATGAAAGACTGGTTCACGATCAATGACCCCGGCAAACTGGATTCACCTGCACTCGTTATTTATCCCGACAGGGTAAAGGCTAATATTCAACTGGCTATTTCCATGGTGGGTGATATTAGCCGGCTTCGTCCTCATGTCAAAACAAATAAATCGGCTGGGGCCATAAAGCTGATGATAGCAGCAGGCATCAATAAATTTAAATGCGCTACTATCGCTGAGGCTGAATTACTGGGGCAATGCAACGCTAAAGATGTATTACTGGCCTATCAGCCAACAGGACCAAAATTGCAGCGCTTTATTCAGGTCATTCAACAATATCCATCTACTAACTATAGTTGTGTCACGGATTCAATGGTTGCGGCTGCTGAACAATCAAAGGCGTTTTCGGAAGCAGGATTGAATGTACCGGTCTTTATCGATCTCAATGTGGGCATGAACCGTACCGGAATTATTCCGGGCGAAGGTGCCTTACAACTCTACTCTTTTCTTTCCAATGCACCGGGCATCAGGGCAGCAGGTTTACATGCTTATGATGGTCATATCCGCGACCAGGATATGAATGTCCGCACCAAAGTCTGTGATGAAAGTTTCAGGATGGTCCTGGATCTTAAACAGGACCTGGAACAGGAAGGAATGAAGGTTCCGCTTATCATTGCCGGCGGATCACCAACATTTCCCATTCATGCCAAACGAAAAGAAATTGAATGCAGTCCGGGTACATTTATTTATTGGGATAAAGGATACCTGACAGCCTGCCCGGAACAATCCTTTCTTCCCGCTGCAGTGCTACTGACAAGAATTATTTCGCTTCCTTCTTCCGGAAAGATCTGTACTGATCTTGGCCATAAATCAGTAGCTGCTGAAAATGAAATGAGCAGGCGTGTTTTCTTTTTAAATGCTGAGGATATACAACCGGTTAGTCAAAGCGAAGAACACCTGGTGGCAGATGTTCCTGTTGATCATTCCTATAAAGTGGGTGATGTTTTATACGGTCTTCCTTTTCATGTCTGTCCAACCGTTGCACTATACGAAAGATCATTTACCATTGAAAATGGAAATATAACAGGAGAATGGAAACATGAAGCGAGAGATCGAAAAATACAATACTGAATGTAATGATCATTGACGCACATCTGGATCTTGCCATGAATGCCATGGAATGGAATCGTGATCTGCGGATGCCGGTTTCACAGATCCGCGATTGGGAAAAAGGCATGAATGATAAACCTGACCGTGGTAAGGGAACCGTTTCACTACCGGCTCTGCGGGAAGGCAATATTGGCCTGGTAGTGGCCACCCAGATTGCGCGCTTTGCTCCTCCGGGATATGCTTTTCCGGGATGGAACTCCCCTGAACAGGCCTGGGCCCAAACGCAGGCTCAACTGGCATGGTATTGTGCCATGGAGGCAGAGGGAGAAATGGTACAGATAACCCATCGCAGGGCGCTCGAGATACACCTGGCCCAATGGAATGATGGAAGTCCTGCCGATCAAAAGCCAATTGGCTTTATCCTCAGCCTGGAAGGTGCGGATTCATTGATCGACCTCTCCTACCTGGAAAAAGCATGGGAATATGGCTTAAGAGCTGTGGGACCAGCACACTATGGTTTAGGCCGTTATGCCAATGGCACCGACGCCACGGGCAAAATGGATCAGCAGGGCCTTGACCTGTTGAAAGAAATGGAGCGACTGAATATCATCCTTGATGCCACTCACCTTTGTGATGATGCCTTCTGGCAGGCAATGGATCATTTTAATGGAGCGGTTTGGGCAAGTCACCACAATTGCAGAAGCCTGGTGGATCATAATCGCCAGTTTTCTGATGACCAGTTCAAAGTACTGATTGAAAGAGGGGCAGTGATCGGTGCTGCATTTGATGCCTGGATGATAGTGCCCAACTGGATACGCGGTAAATCAACTCCATCCGAAATGCACTGTAACCTTGAAAAGATAATCGATCATATTGATCATATATGTCAGCTGGCAGGTAATAGTCTCCACGTTGGTATTGGCACCGACCTGGATGGTGGATTCGGAAAAGAACAATGTCCTTATGATCTGGAAACGATCGCTGACCTCAACAACTTTCCTTCGCTATTGCGCAAACGTGGTTATACTGATACTGATATCAACAATATCCTGTCTGAAAACTGGCTGCGTTTTCTCCGAAATGCCTGGAAATAAAATTGATTACTGATACTGTATGTACACCGGTTGTGGCTTCAGGGCCAGCACTTCCTTTGGTGTTAACAGGCGCTGATTGTTCTTGATATCGTTTTTATAGAAGAGTTTGAATCCGGTGAACTGTACGGGTTCACGATAGATCCATTGTTTATAGGTGCTGTATTTCAATGTAGGGCCGCCCCAGCCATCCATATCCATTACTACCTGCACTTCCGGACGGATCTTGATATTCTTGTAGTTTGTTACCATGTTCTTGGTAAAGCGATGCACTACCAGCACTTTGGGAGGCAGATTATTCTCCTTTACCAGTTTTGCGAGATAGTTGGTAGTATAATTTATATCGGCAGCGTCAAATGTACCGATCACTTTTCCGGGTGCCTGTCCGCCTTTCATGGAGAACTCTGGGTCAATTCCCAGGTGCACCTGTGGCATCTTCAGGTATTTTTCCAGTTCAGGTATCTCTTCCTGCAATGTGCTCAGACCTACCTGCACATCAATAAACACAATAGCGTTGATGCGGGCAGCCATATTCAATACGGAATCTATCTGATGGAAAGGCATTCTCAAACGATGTTTGTTGCCTTTGCCAGGATATGATTGAGCAGTTACAGCTATATAATGGAGCGCAGGAATTACTTCCAGCGCTGAATCTGCCTTCTGCCAGTTCTCTACTTCTTTCTGCAGCCTGGCCAGCATCTGAGTGGGAGGCAATTCTCCCAAAATACCCATCTGCTTACTGTAGAGATTACCATAATAGGAAACAATACGCTTATAGGGAAGAATGGCACCCTTCAACGGATAATCCGCTTTTACGGGCCAGCGGCCGGAGGTGTCACCATTGGTTATATGAGCTAATTTTTCATCATACAGGGCATTCATCATTGAATCCGTAGAATCAATCTTAATAATGGTTTGTTGTTGAGGTTCCTGCGCAGAAGCAGAAGAAAGAGAAGCGGAGGATTGACCAGGGGTGAAGAATTTAAACCCTGCAAAAACAAGGGCGGCAATAACAACAAGGACTAATGCAATTCGTATCATAGTTATGGATGGCCGGGTTGCCGGTGTGAATACAGATTGATTCATAAGATATTGATTGAAAATCAAATTCGACTCTAAACGTAAAGATATGGCAAAAAAGTATGGAGGAATACCGGTTTTTCCCCTGAAATCACCGTAATTCCTCCATTACTTATCAACAACCTGCATTACCCTCTATGAAGTCGCTTTCTTTTTATCTCTTTCCCTGGAATTCTCTGCAGATGTAGTAGCATCATTGCGGAATACTACTGTATTGTCAAACACATCAACCAGTACTGGTTTATTCTTATCAATATCACCAGCCAGTATCCGCTTGCTCAGTTCATTTACAATTTCCTTTTGAATTAACCGCTTCAATGGCCGGGCGCCGAATTGGGGATCAAATCCCTGATCAGCCAGGTATTCCAGCGCATAATCACTGAACTGAAGCTGAATACCACTTTGCGAAACCAGGCGTTTCAGACTGTCCAGCTGGATCTTCACAATACCCATGATCTCTTTTTTCATCAACGGTTTGAACATGATGATCTCATCCACCCGGTTCAGGAATTCTGGCCTGATCGTCTGCCTGAGCAGGGCCATAACTTCCAGTTTGGCTCTGTCAGTAGCCTGATCCACGGTTTTATCACTCACGTTCTCAAAGGCATCCTGGATCAGCTGGCTACCAATATTGCTGGTCATGATAATGATCGTGTTCTTGAAGTTCACCACACGTCCCTTATTATCAGTTAACCGGCCATCATCCAGTACCTGCAATAAAATATTCCATACATCAGGATTGGCTTTTTCAATTTCATCCAGCAATACCACACTATAGGGTTTGCGGCGAACTGCTTCAGTCAGCTGACCGCCTTCTTCATATCCCACATAACCCGGAGGAGCACCCACCAGCCTGCTCACAGTATGTTTTTCCTGGTACTCACTCATATCAATGCGGGTCATCATGCTCTCATCATCAAAAAGGTATTCTGCAAGTGCCTTGGCCAATTCAGTCTTACCCACACCAGTTGTACCCAGGAAGATAAATGAACCGATCGGTTTCTTTGGATCACTTAATCCTGCACGGCTGCGGCGAATGGCATCAGCTACAGCTATTATTGCTTCATCCTGACCCACTACCCTTTCATGCAGCCTTGCTTCCAGGTGCAATAATTTTTCTTTATCACTCTGGAGCATCTTGGTAACAGGAATACCCGTGGTTTTTGCCACACTCTCTGCAATATCTTCTGCATCCACTTCTTCTTTCAGCAGTCGTTTTTCACTTCCTGCTTCCAGTTGTTTGGACAGATCAGCAATTACTTTTTCCTGTTCCTTGATCTTGCCATATCTTATTTCAGCTACTTTGCCATAATCACCTTCACGTTCTGCCCGTTCAGCCAGCTGTTTGAGATTTTCCACTTCTGCCTTTGCATTCTGGATCTTGTCAACCAATTCCTTTTCTTCCTTCCATTTTGCTTTAAGCGTATCCCTCTCCACAGAAAGATTGGCGATCTCTGTATTGAGTTCTTTCAGCTTTACTTCATCATCTTCCCGTTTGATGGCTTCCCGTTCAATCTCCAGTTGCCGTATCTGACGCTCCAGTTTATCCAGTTCTTCCGGCATGGAATTCATTTCAAGGCGAAGCTTGGCAGCGCTTTCATCAATCAGGTCAATTGCTTTATCCGGAAGAAAACGATCCGTGATATACCGACTTGATAATTCCACGGCAGCAATAATTGCTTCGTCTTTAATGCGCACATGGTGGTGTGTTTCATAGCGGTCCTTGATACCACGAAGAATGGAGATGGCATCTTCCTGTGAAGGTTCATCTATCATCACTTTCTGAAATCTTCTCTCCAACGCCTTGTCCTTCTCAAAATATTTTTGATACTCATTCAATGTTGTGGCACCCACTGCACGCAGTTCACCGCGTGCCAGTGCAGGCTTCAGAATATTAGCTGCATCCATGGCGCCTTCTCCACCACCAGCACCAACCAGGGTATGGATCTCATCAATGAAAAGAATGATCTCGCCTTCACTGCCAGTTACTTCTTTGATCACTGCTTTCAGACGCTCTTCAAATTCACCTTTATATTTTGCACCCGCGATCAGGAGACCCATATCGAGGGCATAGATTGTTTTTGTTTTGAGGTTCTCAGGCACATCCCCATTCACTATACGGTGTGCGATACCTTCTGCAATAGCAGTTTTACCTACACCGGGTTCACCAACCAGTATGGGATTGTTCTTTGTTCTGCGCGATAAGATGTGAAGGGTTCTGCGGATCTCCTCATCTCTTCCGATCACAGGGTCAAGCTTGCCCTGTCTTGCCAGTTCATTCAGGTTCTTGGCATATTTATTCAGCGCATTGAATTCCTGCGACTGTGTTTGAGAAGTTACAGTTTCACCTTTTCTGAGGTCAGTAATGGCAGCCACTAATCCTTTCTCTGTTAAACCTGCATTCTTCAATAATTTGGCGGTAGCATCATTTCCCTGTACAATAGCAAGCAGCAAATGTTCGGGTGTAATGAATTCATCCTTGAATTGCTTCAGCACAGAACCAGCACGTAATACCACATTGTTTGCCTCGCGACTGATCTGCTGAGCCGGGTCACCGGAAGTGGTGGGCAGCTTGGCGATCAGCTCGTCCAGTTTGCTGTCAACCAGGTTCACCGTCACATTGTTCTTCTTCAGCAAATATTCAACAGGTGAATCCTGTTGCTCAAGCAACGCCTTCAAAATATGCTCCGTTTCAATGTTCGGATTTTTGGCATTGTAAGCAACCTGCTGGGCCTGTTGAAATGCCTCAGCAGCTTTTATCGTGAAATTTCCTAAGTTCATCTGAAAATCTTTAATTTTTTTAATTAGGTCAGATGGCTTTCGGCAAGCCTCAGGTCATCTGAAAATCTTTAATTTTTTTAATTAGGTCAGATGGCTTTCGGCAAAGCCTCAGGCCATTGTACTAAATTGATTCTAAAATTGTAAACCGGCCTTAAAGGGACCGGATTTTACTCTAATTTCAACCCTTCCGGTACCGCAAGTTCTATGCTAATATCAAAAACAGCCCCCATGGCCAATTATTATGAAACAATGACATATAAAATGAAAAATACCTGCATCAAAGTCACATTTTTCCTGGGCTTTCTGCTACTATTTCAGACTGCTTTTGGGCAGGACTGGAATGAGCTGGATTCAGAATTAAAAGCCCGCCAGAAGGCATTGGGAGGCAATGTGGTGATGATCGTCTGGAAGAATGATACCATCGCCTTCAAAAGGGAACTCGGGGAATTTAACAGCAAAACCCAGGCACCAATTGCCAGCTGCAGTAAATGGCTCACGGCTGCACTGGTAATGATGTTTGTCGATGAAGGCAAGATCACCCTGGAAGACAAGGTTGGCAAATATGTTCCTGAACTGGACAGGTATGGCAAGAGCTATATCACCTTCCGCCATTGCCTGGCCCATTTAACCGGCATTGAGGATGAAGGTAAGTTTTTGAAGAAGCTGCTTCAGCGTAAGAAATTTTCATCACTGGAAGAGGAAGTGAATTCTTTTGCCGCCAGGGAGATCAGGGCCAATGCAGGAACTGATTTCTGGTATGGCAATATTGGTTTGAATATAGCGGCACGTGCACTGGAAGTGATCAGCAAAAAACGATTTGATGTATTGATCAAACAGAAACTCTTTAATCCATTGACCATGCGCCGCACTACTTTTACCACACTGGATAATAGTGCAGTGAATCCTTCAGGCGGTGCCCAATCCACTCCGGATGATTATATGCAATTCCTGGTCATGCTATTGAACAAAGGCATGTATAAAGGCAAAAAAATATTGAGTGAAGAAAGCGTAAATGAAATGATGAAGGTGATGACAACTCCTTCAATCATTAAATATGTTCCGGAAGTTGCGCAGGGATACAATTACGCTCTTGGCTCCTGGGTATTGGAAGAAAAAGATGGGAAAGCTACTGCGTTGGCCTGTCCCGGTCTTTTTGGTACATGGCCCGTTGTTGATTTCTGCCGGAAATATGTTTCCCTGGTATTCGTCAAAAACCTCATTACTGAGGAACGGGCCGAAGTACAAAAAGAACTATTAAATGTGATCAATAAAGGCAGCCAGGTTAGCTGCCCCTGATCTACCAGTAAACAATATAGAGTGCTGCCAATACTCCCATTGTCAGCAGCATACCGATTATAAAGCCGGTTGAAAGCCTGAACATTCCTGGTTCTACTTTCAAAGCTTTGGGATTATTCTTTGATTTGGGATCTATCAAACCAAACAGTACGATCAATGCCATACAGATTGCAAATACTACCGCCATTCTGTTCATGAACGGCATATCAGGCACTGTATATTTAAACAAAGCCGATAAGGGAATACTGGCCAGTGTTGCTGCCAGCGCACCATTTGAGTTGGCTCTTTTCCAGAAGAATCCCATTAAGAACATGGCCACAATACCGGGTGATATGAATCCGGTGAACTCCTGTATATAAGCAAATCCCTGTCCCAGGCTTTTCAATGCAGGCGAAATAAGCAATGCAATGGCAAAGGCAACAATGATCACAATGCGGCCCATGCGTACCACCGTTTTGTCGTCCGCCTCTTTATTAAAGAAGTTCTTATAAATATCCAGTGAATAAATGGTAGAGATGCTGTTTGCTTTACCGGCCAGTGAAGCTACAATGGCGGCTGTAAGTGCCGCAAAGGCCAATCCTTTTAATCCGGGTCCCAGCAGATTCAACAGAATGGAATAAGCATTATCAGGCTTTATGAATTCTTTTCCCGTTTCTATATCTATTTGATGCATACCCTGCGTAATCTCCGGATGATTGGTTTCCTTAAAGATCACATAACAGGCTATACCCGGAAGTACAACTATAACAGGCATCAATAATTTCAGGAAGCCGGCAAACAGCAATCCTTTTCTTGCAGTTGGCAGGCTTGCTCCCAATGCACGCTGGGTGATATATTGATTACATCCCCAATAGCTGAGGTTGGCGATCCACAGACCTCCAATCAGTACAGCCAGCCCCGGAAGATCAAACCAGGGGTCTTTGGTGGGAGATAATCCACCTGCAGGCTCTCCGCTATATACCAGGTTCTCTCCTTTCCGGAAGATCATATGGAAATGGTCAGGAGCCTTCTGCTTTAATAACTGCAATCCTTCCCAGGCACCATGGCCCTCCCCTAGATTGGTAGAAACAAGCTTCAAGGCCACATACGTGGTAGCCAATCCACCCAATACCAGGAAGAATACCTGTATAACATCAGTATAGCCGATTACCCGCATACCACCGAGGGTAATAAAGATGGCAAAGATCACAAGTCCCAGTGCGCAAACGAAGAAGGGTGCACCAAACATATTATGGAGACTCAATGCGCCGAGGTAGATAATAGAGGTAAGATTTACCAGAACGTATAGCAATAGCCAGAACACGGCCATTATGGTAGCTACTCTTCCATCATACCGCTGCCGCAGGAATTGAGGCATTGTATATATCTTATTCTTCAGGTACATGGGCATGAAGAATATGGCCACAATGATCAGGGTTAGGGCAGCCATCCATTCATAGGATGCAATACCCAATCCCAGCTGAAAGGCCTGGCCACTCATTCCAATAAATTGTTCCGCAGATATGTTGGAGGCGATCAACGAAGCTCCAATGGCCCACCAGGTCAGGGAACCTTCCGCCAGGAAAAAGTCTTTGGAATCGTTTTGGGTATTTTTCTTTCGCTGATAGATCCAGTAACCATAAAGCGATACAATAACAAAATAGAGGAGAAAGACAATGATGTCCTGTGTGGCAAGTTTCATTTCGGCTTTTTAAGCGGAAAAATTATTGAAATTTATCCGTTTGAAAAACAGTTTTTTATTCAATATGCTCACCTCAAGTTACATCTGAGAAAAATGGGACAAAGTTTGGAACACAGGGATAAATGAAAGCCTGGATACTTCCCTAAAATGCTTTCAATTGTTCGTTTTTAACCAGCACAACCCGGTTTCGGTCTGCTTTATAAATGGCTTCATAAAACTGGCGAAGGTCCTCATAGCTATTAGCCGGGAACCTGCCGCTAAAACGTTCAATATTGCGATAATAATAAAGTTTGTTGCCAGACAGCTTCACCGAGCAGGTATATTGGCCAAACCGGCTTTTTACTGAAACATCCTTTGGTACTGATTCAGCTTCGTAGCCTTTTGGCAGTTCTATTTCCACTGAATCTACATCCTGGTATTCCACATTAAAGACCACATCAAACTTCCGGGTGCTGTCCACACTGAATTTCTGATGCGTTCTTGTCATTACATTGGGAACTATGAACAATCGTTTGCCTGTTATGGTAGCATAATTGCTTACTGTTATATCTAATGTCTCATCAATACTGGGAAGCGCAGTACGATTTTCCTTATAATCGAATTTCGATACATCATATGTGGCAAAATCCAATTGTTCATGCAGGTATTCCTTGACCTTGTCCTTTGAAACATTATTGATGAGCTGATGAAGCTCATCCTGCTGCAGTCCGCCATAATTGGTGTTCACGTTTACATTCAACGTACCATTATCCTGAAGCACTGCCTTTACAATCCTGTTTTCCAGGTTATCTTTTATTCCATAACGGGGTGTACGCACCAGCTTGCCACCATTCTCATCTATCGCCAGGGCATAACGGTTGCAGGTAAAATCACTCAGGTAACCAGCAGGCAGGGTCTGACTGGTGCATTCCAGCCAGATACTGTCTTTTGGCTGTGGCACACAAAGTATAACATGGTTGAATTGCTGGGAGGGGAAATCATCTGTAATATAACCAGCGTTGGATCCGGCTCTTATCAATGTATACACTGAGGGAATACCGGCTTCTTTCAACAGGCTGTACATATAATTGGTAAGCGCTTTACAATCACCATACGCCTTGGTGGCTACATAGGTGGCATCAAATGGCTGCCATCCGCCAATTCCTAACTGAATACTGATATAACGGGTATTCTTTTGCATGTATTGATAGAGACGCACAATCTTTTCTTTGTTATCCAGCCCATCAGTCAGCTCATGCACGGCTTTTTTTATTTGATCCGGCAACTGATCCCGGTCCTTCTTCAATGAATAAACAAACTTTCCAAAATCCTGCCAGCTGGCCATATTGCCTTTGTAATCTTCTACCTGAAAATCCGTGGGACCAAAGATCACCACAGTTGACAGTTCATGCCAGAGAGGTGCATAGGGCTCGCGGATAATGGCAGTCATATTCTTTGCTTCCCAGGTTGATACTGTATTGCTTTTTTCTTTGGTAATAACAGGATCTCCTGAATAATGAAAAGCCTTATAACGGAATTTGTAATTATCGGGGCATACCACACTCATTGTACTATGTTCAACAGCAAGATTTTCTTTTTCCTGAGGTGCCCACATGGGAAAGAACAGCGTGGATTTTAATTCCACCTCAACAGTATATTCAATAGTATAGGGGTATACTTTATAATAGAAATTATGGTGTTTGATACGATAATCATCAATGAGGCTGCTGCCGGATACACCACTCAGGTCCTCCAGGTCTTTGAACTTCATTTTCTTCAATTGCTTTCCCATCATATCATACAGATAACCTTCCACAGAGGTAACAGACCTCATTTTGGTATAGTATTCCTCAAAATCTGCCCAGTCATCTCCATTCTCATTGAGAATGGTAATCACATAATGATCTTTAAAAACAGCATTTTTTTCACTGTTGATCTCCAGGCGGGAATCCTGCTGGCGTATAACCGCATTCGCACCTTTCATCAACGCCGGTGATATCTTAAAAACGGCATAGTCACCATCACCTGCCGTTGCCATCAGGGAAGCAAAGGATGCAACTACCAGTAAGATCAGCCTGTACATAATCAAGGTTTCTTTTTGAAGACGATCTGTTCATTGTGTTTTTTCACCACATAGTTGAAAAACTCTCTCAGCATATCATACTCTTCCGGAAGGAAGAAGGCACGACTTATCCGCAGGCGGGAGCGCATGGAAATAATGCCGTTTGATTCTGAAATGCGGTATTCAAATATTCCATCATTATCCTCATTCAATTTCAGCATCAGCTGCTTGGGCATTTCATCCACTACATATCCTTTCGGTACATCCAGGCGCAATAAATAAGTTTCATCAATGGCATAAGGCATTTCAACGGGGTAAAATCGCTGAGCGGATTTAAAAGGATTTTCCTTAATTCCTTCCGTGAACATGGGATTGAAATACAGGATATCTTCTTTATCCAGCTTCATTTTAAAATCATATTTGATGAAAAGCGGATAATCAAATTTGTTCAGTGAATCAATATTCTCTTTTTCCATTTCCACTTCTCCGGTCCATCCTTTTTTATATTCATTGAAAAAACTTTCTCTGCCCTTTTCTTTTATTCTGTCGCGAATGGAATTGGACTCAAAATATCCGGGGGTTTGCTGAATGGTGCCGCTGAAATCGCCTTTCTCATCATTGATAACGAAAACAGAAGTGATCTTGCTTTCCATTAATGAATCAGAGGAAAACTCCACAGGTGTGGCTTCCATATTAACCACTCTTGCATGGCCATTATAGCATTCATATCCTAATCTGCCAAAACCCATACGTGGCCGGCTCGCATCAAGGAAATACTCTTTGCCATCAATATTGAGTTTAGAAATAACATAGTTGAAACGGTCCATCAATGGATACATGGCATAGGTATATCCATGGGAGCGGGTACTCAGCAGAACGGGCTCAGCATCCAGATCAGCTTTTTTAAGCATGGCTGTTAACAGAAGGTTGATCTCCGCTTCACTGCCATTGCGGGATTTCAGGACAGTACGCAGATTTTTATCCGCGTATCTGCGATTATAGTCCGTACAGGTCATATTATCCCGGAGGTAACTGAAAATGTGTTGTGCTTTTTCAAGCGCATTCTTTGATCCTCCGGTAGCTTCGCTCATCACATCATTCAGCCAGCCATTGTCTTTTGTCAGTTGCAAACCAAAATCCTCATCCTTTAACATTGTCTCAGTTGCGTTTGCCCAGGTACCCATAATATTACGGGGTGTAAATGGATACCGCAATTCAGCCAGCTGAAATTCGAGTTTGGACACATGGTTGTCGATAGTGGATGTAAAACTTTCTTCTTTCAGTGCAGGCACATCCTTCATTACCCACCGATAGTCAGCTACCGAGCAGGAGAAACTTTCCCTGTTAGTTTGTATGGAGGAATTATCAGTAATGGTAAAATTATCACGACGCTCTTTGCGATCCTTAATAAAGAAAGGCTGATATCCCTGTGCCAGTGTTACATAATAATAAAATTCAGGCATTGAAACATTGTATTCACTCCAGAGACGAGGATAGGCTCCCTGAAAAACCCAGGGCTGAAGGTTGAATATAAAATCTGAATTCAGCCTGTATTCATATTCTATAATGGAACCTTCTTTTATATTGGGAAAGGTGAATTTTTTAATAGACAGCCTTTTGTTGATCCTGTCTTTGAACACCTGGCCTTTCACGTCCAGTTTGGTTTCCACCACTTTTCCATTTTCAAGGTTATAAGTAACTGCTTTCAGGGAAGCAAGTTCCTCCTCCATTCTTCCATCATCATAAATGGGAATAGTTACATCTGCCAGGTCATAACCGTTCTTATTCAGGATGCGTGCTCTCCGGAAATTTCTAAATACCAGGGAAAAGGAACCTTTCTGATTCCCCACAATTTCAGTGGAGCCGATATCGGCCAATATAACTGCACTGGCAGAACTGTCAACACTATAAAGTTTGGGTTCAAAATCCGCTGGAGTAATTTTTCCGAATTTGATCTTTGAAGGGTCCTGAGAAAACGCGGGCAAAAGGTTTATTGCCAGTAATACAACAAACAGGGAGCGCAGTTTCATACGTTGGTGGTTTAATGTGGTGGGTCGCTACAATCAACGACAAGTATAGGCAAAATCGTGTCTTTTTCCTACTGTATATTTACAGTTGATTCCTGGAACATAACCCCGGTCAACATATCTATTGAATTCTCAATCTGTTAATACTCATTACATTAAAACTTACGCCTCCCGGCTGGGGTTTGATTATTGCGGTATTGCGAGGGCTCAGAAGCTGGAGGAGGATGCACAGCGACTGGAAAAATGGCTGAACCAGGGAATGCATGGGGCCATGGGATATATGGAAAGATATTTTGATTTGAGAGTAGACCCTACCCGCCTTGTTCCCGGAGCAAAGTCGGTGATCACGTTGCTGAAGAATTATTACCCTTCGCAGGAACAGGAAAATGAATCTCCCCGGATCTCAAAATATGCCTTTGGCAAAGATTACCATGAAGTGATCCGGGCCCGGATGAACCAGTTCCTGCAACTTATAAAGGAGAATATTGGAGAAGTAAATGGAAGGGGCTTTGTTGATTCAGCGCCTGTTCTTGAAAGAAGCTGGGCACAACTTAGCGGCCTTGGCTGGATTGGAAAGAATGGAAACCTTATCAATAAGCAAAGCGGCTCTTTCTTTTTTATAGCCACACTCATCACTGACCTTTCACTTGATTATGATGATCCCTCTGCAAAAGATTTTTGTGGCAGTTGTACGCGTTGTATTGATGCCTGTCCTACTGGTGCAATTCTCCCAGGAAAGGTGGTGAATGGCAGCCAGTGCATTTCCTATTTCACTATTGAATTGAAAGAAATGCTGATACCCTCAGAAATGAATGGAAAGTTTGACAACTGGGCATTTGGTTGTGATACCTGCCAGGATGTATGTCCCTGGAACCGGTTTAGCAAACCTAACAATGAATCCGAGTTTGCACCCATTCCTGAAATACTTAATCTTAGCACCAGGGAATGGGAAGAAATGACAGAAGAATCATTTCGTAAGATCTTCAAAGACTCACCCATCAGCCGAACAAAATGGAAGGGCATGCAACGGAATATTAAGTTCCTTCACGCTAATATTTGAATTTGTCCACGCTTAATTACAACACACCATAAAAAGTAGATGGCTCCCCACACACGAGCGAGCCATCCGTCCATCTGGCAACTTGTGCCTAACCTTTACCGTCCCGAACTCTTTATAATTATTTTCCGAACTCCCAGCCTGTCTTGATCACAATGCGACTATACTGATAACGATAGGCATTAGTGGTGACTGATTGATAACAGGGAGCAAATCCGCAGGGATATTTAAATTCATGCACATCAGTGATCTGCTTAAAGCTGTGACCCACGCTAAGGAATATTCGTTGTGAATGCTTCAATTGCATACGATATCCAAATCCACCATCAGTATATAACCCTGGCCTTGAAAACCCCCGGGAATATTCTGTTTTCTCTTCTTTCTGGAAATTAGCGCCGAAATTGGCTCCCACATTTGCATAGATGAATAGGACACGGCGCAGGCCGAAATTCATACGCCAGTCTGCAAACACAGGAATGGTATTAAACCGATAGGCATCATATCCAATTCCAATTCCTGTGAAATAGTGGTCATACTGTACTCCTCCTGAATATTGGAAGAATGCTTTGGTTCTGGATTCACCAGCCATTGCTCCGCCTCCCAGAATTGAATGAAAACCTGCCTTCCCTTTTTCCTTGGGTTGACCGAAGCAAAAGAGAGGCAGGAACATCACTATCACAAGTCCTCTGTTCATATTTTTATTTCTTAACTTCTATTTTACTCAGCATTTTGATATTGCCCGGATTGGCATAGCTGTATTGATATAAACCATCCTTTCCAACAATCAATGCTATTTTATTAAAGGCAATTACATCATACGCATCAAAGAATTCAATATGCTTCAACAGCTTGATATTATCCTGAATGGCGGCATTATAAACCTTAACTCCCGATCTTCCATCACAAATGAAAAGGAGATCACCATCTTTTGCCAAACCATGGGGATTGGTCATTGGATAGCTTTTTAACAGTGTGGAGTTGGTCAGGTTATTCAACCTGATCACATCCAGCTGATTGGTAAAGCCCTGGCATTGGTTTCCTGACCGAAGCGTTACATAGGCAAATTCATTATCAGCAATAACCGGATCACAACTTCGAACGTGTGCAAACTGGCCTACTGATTTGGGAGCTTCAGGATTACTGATATCATAAATGAACATACCGGTTGTAGATCCTATGAACAGGTTCTTTCCAAATGGATAGATGGTCTCAATACCCCAATTGAGATTTACTTTACCACCTTTAACCGGAGCCTCTGGCGTACTGATATTAAATACATCCAGCGAATTGGTGCTCACGGTGTACATATAATTGTTCACTATGGAAAACCTTGCCATAGAACCACCAAGTCCTATGGGTGACATGGAGCTAAACGAACCGAGGGCAGAGGCCAGGAAGAATGTAGGTCCTAATCCTATTGACTGATAACTCCAGTCTGGTAACCTGCGCTCACAACCACCTGTAATAACTGTATCTTTTTTTATCCAATCGGATATTACCTGCCCGCCAGAAATAGCTGGAGCGCCGGCCCCATAATTCCGGTAAGGAAAAACATTATCGATATAGGTTTTTAGTTTAACCTGCTGGGGATTGCTAATATCAATTGCCAAAAGATCGGAATACAGGTCGGCATACAGTATATTCCCTTTTACAGCCATATCCACATTGCCGGGAATATTAATGAAGGCAATGTTCTTTGGATTGCCGGGATTCGAGTTGTCGATAACATGGATACCCCTGTCAACTTCATTCAGGAAAATATACTGGCCCTTGATATAGATCTTTCCTGGGTTCTCTACTTTACGGGGAGTTTTGCTTTTTACATTGGCCTTTACCTCATCCTTACTGACGTAAACAGGCACATAATAAGTGTAAGTATATTTCTGCTTGCAATCATCTTTAACGCAGGCAGAAAAACAAACGGGCAATGCAATCAGGATCGCAGCTATTATCCTTAATGAAGTGTATTTCATAAACAGCAGGTTTGGAAGGGTGACAACCACCCTGAAACAAACGTTGCACTATTTTTTCCGGGAATTCAAAAACACTCTGCCCGTGAGCCCGGTATACAGGAAATATCGCTTCTCCGTAAACACATCTTCCTTCATCAGCCTCGTCATATCCAGCGAAACGGTAGGTCCAAGTGACCATTGTATTTTCTTACTGTTACCAAATTGGAGGGCAAAGCCGGTCTGCATATTGAAATGGAACCGTTTAAACATCTTATCATTCTTATAATAAATACCACCGGCCGCAGTATCATATACCAGCGCATTGGTGCTGACAAGGAAACCCGGTGCTATCCCCGCATTCCATAAAAAGCCCATCTTCTTTCCCTTATTCAGCTGTGTCTGAAATAATAGTGGTATTTCAAGGAAATGATACCGGTTAGTATAATTTGTGCGCCTTCTTGCTTCTATAATAGCTGTGGCAGATGAGCTATAAGCATTTCTTATGCCGCTTGCCGCGAAAAAGTTTTGGGAAACTGAATAAGAATTCGAGCGAACCATTGTGTCTCTGATGGACCCAACCACAAGGGATTCATCAGCATAGGAATAACGTAATCCGGCGGATAAGCTGCTGCGTTTGGAAATTGCTTTCTCTGCAACCAATCCTATCTTCAATTCCTTGCCTTCTTTAATATCAGATGGTGGGATGATCACTCTTGGATTTCCTCCTCCGGGATTTGCATTTGTGCTTCCATTTTGTGGAGCGTTTGACTGATCAAAAAGGCTCTTCATTCCATTTCCATCAATAAACCCAAAGACCTTGTTCTGACTGGAAATAAACCCTGCTGACACTTCAACCCCAAACTTCCATTTATTCTTATTTTTTGCAATGGCAGGTTTTTGTTCCTCAATCACCTGGTTCTCCGTTTCTTTAATTTCAGTTTTTGCAACTGTGCTGTCCATGGCCGCAGCAGAATCTACAGAAATCTGCTCCCTGTTATTATTAATAGTGTTGGAAGCAATACTATTGGAATTAATATCATCCTGCTTATCCGCAGGTTGCTGGGTTGTTTTCTTTTCCGGTACCTCAACAGGATTTTTGACGATATCAGCTTCTCCCTGGCCGGAAATAATCTGATTATTTTTCTTCTGACCTGCTATCGCGTTCTTCTTTTGCCTGCTACCATCAGTCTTTCCTTTTACGATAGCTGTCCTTTCGGTATTTGCGGGATTGGCAATAGCAGGTATCTGTTTGCTCTTTTTTGTGCGAACCTGATCTGTGGTAACAGGAATGTCCTTTACAGTTCCGTGTTTCAGGGACGGGTTAGCATTCCTGTTTTGATCAGGTTGGTTAGTAGTGGGTGTTGTTTCAGAACTTTCAGCAACGGCCGGATTATTATTATTTGTAGTAGTGTTATTTGTTGTGGTGGTTGGTGTAGTAGATGGTTGAGTAGTTTGAGCAGATGAATTTTTTTGCGCGGTTTCATTTTGTGCCACTGGCTGGCTGGAAGATCTGGAAAGGAATGTATAGCCGGAATAGCCAAGCAACAGCAATCCTGCCATTATAAATACCAGAACAGCTGCACGTCTCTTTTTCTTTTCTCTCAGTTCTTTCTCCACTCTTTCCCAGGTTTCGTCGGAAGGACGTATACGCAATTCTTCCAATTGCTCGTGCACCTTCCTTTCAAATTCATTTTCCCGCATATCTTTCCTGTTTATTCGTTGAAGAATGTTTTTCAATCCAGGTGATCAATAAATTTCTTGCTCTTGCATACTGTGAACGGGAAGTACCGTCACTGATGCCAAGCATTTCACCTATTTCTACGTGGGAGTATCCTTCTACTGCATGAAGGTTGAAGATCACCTGGTAGCCCTGCGGCAACTGGCGTATGAGATCAGCCAGTTCTTTGGCCTGAATGCGAATGTTAGGATCATCGTTAGTGACCGGATGAAGATATTCTTCTGTGAAAAACATCTCTTCCTGATATTTCCGGTGCCGCTTTAAAAAATTAAGCGCTGTATTGACCATGATCCGCCGGATCCAGGCGCCTAACTCGCCCTCCTGCTTATACTGGCCAAGGTGATGGAATACCTTTACAAATCCTTCCTGCAGTACATCCTCCGCATCTCTCATGGATCGGGTATAGCGATAGCATACCCCGAGCATTTTTTCTGAGTAACGCTCATATAGCTCCCGCTGTGCCTGTAATTTCCCTTTCAGGCAATCCCGAACGAGTTTCTGATCATCCATTAGATCCTGATACTGGCGTGACAATATATTTAAAAGAACCGTTGCAGGTAATTTTAATAAAAAAGGGACCCCGCCGATGGCGGGGACCCTTTAAATCATTCTGTTTAAAGCGGTTATCCTATTTAATGGGGACCTCAACATGTGTTTTATCCCATTCCACCACCATCAGGCTTGGTTTGGGGAAACTGATAGTCAACTGCTCAACCGGGCTGTCCAGCATTTTAACAGGCACTTTTGTATGCGCCACATCTTTTTCCTTGTTTTTGTCATAGCTAAACGCACCCCACTGACCCAGTACTCCATTCAGGATCAAATCCCACTCCTTTTCACCCAGTTTTGCAAAAAGTGTGTAGGTACCTGCCTTTACATCGGCGTCACCAAACTTTACATCCCTTGCAAAGGTTATTTGGGTTGCCTGGTCTGCACCCAGCCTCCATACGGAGCCGAATTTTTCAAGGCCACCGAATACATCCCTTCCTTTTTTATAAGGACGACCATAAGTGACAGTAATATCTTTAGTTTTAACTGTATCATGTGGACTTTGGCGTCCACCCTGTGCAGCAGCATCCAATACAATAAAAGCAGCAATTGCCAATAACAGGTGTTTCATAATAATAATGTTTTTGATTTTTTGAGGAGACTAAAATTAGCCAGATTCAGGCATTAATGATCAATAAATTTTTGTACAACTTCGATCATTTCTGTACAAGTTGCATTAATGAGGGCTCTGCACTCTTTTTCTAAGTTCTATCAGCCCCTGTTCCATTTTAGGGCCATACGTTTTTTCCAGGGCCAGGCTGGCAAATTTCTCCCAGGGATACCAGCGAAGATCAAAATTCATCCCCCATTGTAATGCAAGGGAATCAGTAGGTGTACGTTCAATTACTCTCCAGGTATTAACAATTGGCTTCATATTCCTCCCCACAAACAGGGCAGTGATTAAATTCCCCTCCTCCTTGTCCAGTTTCAGATACACCGGATTTTCAGGATCCGAGTTATTTACTATCATGCCTTTTAAAACACCATTCTCATAATAAGGAAGGCTGGAATTCATCCCCGGATACCACTTTTTCCAGTTTAATGGATCCTTGATCATGGCAGCAATCGAATCTGCAGGCGCCTTGATATTAATGGCTTTTGACAAGGTAATATGAGAAGGTATGAACAGGGAAAGGCCCCAGATCACCAGGAAGAGAAAAATAAAACTGAGCAGGGCCAGCCGGACAAATCGCATACGCTTGAATTTATTCCCACTTGATCACACGTGATAAAACAATATAGATAACAGCAATCCAGATACCTAAAATGCCAATCTCTTTCCACACATCATAAATATGCAGTCCTTCAAAAGATATCTTTCGCGTTGCATTATTGAATTGTGTTAGAGGTAATATGTTACATATTTCCTGCAACCACTTGGGAAAAACGGTGATCGGGAAAAACGTACCTGATAATAACATTTGGGGAAATCCAAATAAGTTTATAAACAGCGGAATGGATGAATCCGTTTTTGCGAGGCAACTGAATATGAATCCAACTCCCATCAGCAGGAACAGCATGATTACTGTGAGGGCCAGCAATTCAATTACCGTTAGCGCTCCATGCTGCAGCGTGAAATTCAGGAAAAAATGACCAAAGAGGATCAGTACCACTACGTTTATCATCTGGAAAAACAAACGGCTTATTCCAATTCCTACCAGTATATTAATGGGTCTTACAGGAGAGGCATAAAATCTTTTCAGCACCAGCTGTTCACGTAAAGTAAAAAATGCCATCGCTATTCCAAACAGGGTTGAGAAGAGTATTGAAAAGCCTAACTGCCCCGGCAGCACAAAATCTATCTGCCTGAATTTTTTTCCCTGTGTATAGGTCGGTTGTTCCAAATGCACAAACTCCTGCTTTCTTCCGCTCATATTGGCTTCAACACTCAATTTCACAAATTCAAGTTCATGCCTGAATGCACCATTGGTATTATCACTTGCATGTGTTGTTCTGGTGGAGACTGTAAATTTTGGTATCCCTGAAGAATCAGCCAGCTTCTTTATGGTAATGATGCCCGTAAGCCTTCCTTTGTCCAGGTCATCATTCATTACTGCTGTATCCTTATACTGGTCAATCTTTATGGAAGGATTTCTTTTAATGCCGTCAAATAAAAAATTACTTGTATCACTTCCATTATCTATTGCAATATGGTAACTGGGACCTCTTCCGTTGCCAAATGCACCAAATATCAGGATAAAGATGATCGGGAAAATCAAGCTGAAAACAATTGCAGTAGGCTGGGCAAATATGGCTTTAAAACTGGCTCGTGTTATTGCCCAAAGAGCCTTTGCCTGGTTGTATGGCTGCGCCATTTATGAAAAGATTGAGCGCAAACGTACTGAAAAATCAATGAATAAAGAATGTAAATGGCAGGCGGGCCTGCGGTACATTGGTCATCTCCCTCACCTTCTTCATTTCTGAATAAAGTTTGTAATTGACCTCTCCTAATTCTGCCTTCATTTTATCGTTGTAATTCATCGGATCACTCTTACCGAAGAACTGCTGGAATATATTTTTTGGTTGAGGGAATTCCCTCAGACTGTAATCTTCCAGGTGAGCCAGTCGCGCTGCACATTTCACTGCATCATCCAAACCGCCAAACCGGTCAACCAGTCCAATTTCTTTAGCCCGCATCCCTGTCCATACACGGCCCTGTGCAATGCTGTCAATATAGGCTGTATCCTTTTTACGTCCATCAGCCACGCGTTGCTTGAACTGGGTATAGATAACATCTATACTGGCCTGCACCATTTTCTTTTCATTCTCACCCAATGGCCGGTAAATGGCGCCCATATCAGCATACGGGCCTGTTTTCACACCATCGAAAGTGATACCCAGTTTATTCCTGAAAAATGTCTCCATATTGGGGATAATTCCAAAGACACCAATAGAACCGGTAATTGTATTGGGTAAACAGAAAATGCTATCGGCAGAACACGATATATAATATCCACCTGAAGCTGCCACATCACCAAAACTCACAACAACCGGCTTTTCCTTTTTGGCGAGTTCCAGTTCCCGCCAGATATTCTCACTTGCCAGTGAACTTCCACCACCTGAATTCACCCGCAGAATGATCGCCTTGATGGACTTATCCAACCGTGCCTTACGCAACAATGTGCGATAGGTTTCACTCCCGATATTTCCTTCACTGCTTTCTCCATCAATAATATTACCTTCTGCATAGATGAGCGCCATTTTATCACCACTGGATTTATCCAGCTTATGTGCAGCCAGGTAGGTATTAACCGTGATATAATTTGCACGTTCATATTTATCTATCCTGAGCCTGCGTTTGATCGCATCTTTTATTTCGTCATCATATTTAACTCCATCAATCAGCTTATAGGTAACAGCGTCAGCGGCAGTCTGGATCTTTCCTTCATTCGCCAGGCTATGAAGCGTTGCAGTATCGATCTTGCGGGTGGCTGATGCACCCATTAAAAGATGGCTGTAAAGATCACCTAACCATACTGATGTTTGCAATTCATTGGCCGGCGTCATTTCTGTTGCACGTAAAGGCTCAGTTGCGCTTTTAAATTTGCCTGCATAGAATATCTGTGGCTCAATATCCAGTTTCTCCAGTGTTCCTTTCAAAAATGCGTATTCAACACTCAAGCCATTCCATTCCAGGAAACCCTGTGGACTAACAAACACACTATCGGCTACATTGGCAACTGCATATGCCTGCTGGCTCATTACATCACCATGCGCCAGTACAAATTTTCCACTTGTCTTGAATTCCAGTATCGCATTCCTGATCTCTTCGCTGGCTGCAAATCCATTGGCGTTATTATTCGCCAGAATATAAAGGCCGGAAATGTCCTTATCTGTTTTTGCTCTTTGCAGTAATCGCACCACATCATATAAACCCGGTACATCCTTGTCCTGTCCGCTGAAAACAGCAAAGGGAACATCCTTCAGTTGTTCCGCATAATGTTGCCCCAGGTCTAGCACCAGCACGGATTGTGCTTCCACTTTCAATTCATTCTTGCTGGCCAACCGGCCTATAAAGCCCATGAAAAAGAAGAAGATCACAATGGTAAAAACCACCAACGCTAACAGGGAAGCAAAGAATACCTTAAAAAAACTGCGCATAAACCGGTTTATGATTAAACATCAAAAATAGAGATATTTGATCCGTGTATCCCATCTTTGGTAACACGAATTAAACGGCAAAGTTCGGCTGAACCAGTGAGGCAGCCCCTTATTCCTATATGAACAAAGCATATTTACTGACAGGTGGCAATATGGGCAACAGGGAAAAGAACCTGGCTAAGGCTAAAGCCCTGATTGCGGAACAGGCCGGAAAGGTAACGCGTGCCTCCGCCCTCTATGAAACCGCTGCCTGGGGGAAAACAGATCAACCCTCCTTCTATAACCAGGCACTGGAGATTGAAACCGCTTTATCACCTAAAGACCTGCTTAAACTTCTCCTGGAAATTGAAAAGAAACTGGGCAGGCAGAGAGATGAAAAATATGGCCCCAGGACCATTGATATTGATATATTATTATATGGTGACCAGATCCATAATGATACCCAGTTGCGGATCCCCCATCCTGAACTGCAAAACCGCCGGTTTGCATTGACTCCACTGGCAGAAATAGGTCCCGGACTGGTACATCCAGTCTTTAAAAGATCAATTACTGAATTACTGGCAATTTGTACTGATACACTGGAAGTGACCCGGAAATAACAATTGCCTATTTTCTTTACTTTCGTTTCAATGAATTATCACTTTATCACGATCGAGGGTAATATCGGTGCCGGAAAAACTACCCTGTCCCATTTGCTTTCCAAACATTTTAATGCAAGATTGATCCTGGAGCAGTTTGCCGATAATCCCTTTCTTCCCAAATTCTATGAAAATCCCCAGCAGTTTGCCTTTCCCCTGGAATTGTTTTTTATGGCAGAACGTTTTAAACAGCTAAAGGACCTGCTGCAGCAAAAAGATATGTTCCAGACCCTCACCATCTCTGATTACCTGTTTACCAAATGCCTGCTTTTTGCCAAAGTGAATCTCTCAGAAGATGAATTCCGCCTGTACCAGCGCATATTTGATATCATACACCAGCAACTGGTGCAACCAGACCTGCTGATCTATCTTCACGCTCCCGTGAGCAAGCTGCAAACCAATATCAAAAAGCGTAACCGCAGCTATGAACAGAAGATCCCTGATCAATACCTCTTCAATATCCAGGAGACTTATACCAATTATATCAGGCAGCATAATATCAAAACGCTTTTCATTGACACTACCAATGCCGATTTCCTGGGCAATGAACGCCATCTGCAGACTGTGCTGGAAGCATTGGAAAAAGACTATGAAGATGGGCAGCATTATATTAATCTACCCGACTAGTTCGTACCTTTGCAACCAGATCTAATAGAATTTCGCCGCTCAAACCAGAATCATAAATGCCGGGATCAATCGCGCGACTGGAAGGTCTTGCTCCTTTAAAAGAAAAAGAATTCAGGCAATACATCAGCTTTCGCATTATTTATATAATGGCCCTCCGGATGGTGATCACGGTGGTCAATTACAAGCTTTTCCAACTCACCAAAAGCTCATTTGCCATTGGCATTGTAGGCTTATCTGAATTCCTGCCTGTATTCTCCCTTGCATTATATGCGGGTCATGTTATTGATAAGTCAGATAAAAGAACACTCCTGCTTAAGGGTGTCATCTGCTACTGTGTTTGTGTGGCCCTCCTGGTGTTGATCTCCTCTCCTTTTTTAGAAAGTAAACTGGAAGTCAAAACACTGGAGTACCTGTTCTACGGAGTCATTTTCTTTACGGGAATCATAAGGGCATTCACCGGACCAACCACCCATGCCATCATTGCACAACTGGTACCGCGTAACCAGCTCCAATTTGCAGCCAATATCAGCTCATCAAGCTGGTTAACGGCTTCCATACTGGGGCATGCTTCTGCAGGATTTTTCATCTTCTGGTTTGGCGTCAATACCACTTTTTGCATCATTCTCGGATATGTGATCATTGCGGCCCTTCTATTATCAAGGGTAAAAAGGAAACCTGTTGCCATACCTGCGGGCACTGTTGGCGCCTGGGAGAGTGTAAAAGAGGGACTTCAATATGTATTCAAAAATAAGATATTGCTGGGAGCCATATCACTGGACCTTTTTGCCGTATTGTTCGGCGGGGCTACAGCGCTGATCCCGGAATTCACTTCTGTAATATTAAAGGTGGGACCCATTGGTTTCGGATGGCTCAATGCAGCTATCGATATCGGTTCAGTCATTACAATAGTTACGCTTACGCTCCTACCTATGCGCAAGAACCAGGGATATAAGTTACTCTTTGCAGTAGCCGGCTTTGGGGTTTGCATCATCGTGTTCGGGCTTTCTAGTATCTATGCTATTTCCTTCCTGGCGTTGCTGATTGCCGGCATGCTGGATGGCATCAGTGTATTGGTAAGAGGGACTATTCTTCAGCTCAGCACACCAGATCAGATGCGGGGAAGAGTATCAGCTGTTAATTCCATGTTCATTAATTCATCCAATGAACTGGGGCAATTTGAAAGCGGAGTAATGGCAAGAGTAATGGGTGCTGCCCCTTCCGTGATCTTTGGCGGAAGCATGACCTTATTAGTGGTGATCATCACCTGGGTATTTGCTCCCAGGCTCAGAAAGTTTGAATACTGATCACTGACCTGCCTCCAACAATTTTTCCAGCACGTAATAGGTAATAGGGCAAAAGGTGGAATTCTTCAATGTCAGTGGCTGCCGCTTAATAATCACATCCTCATCGGTATAAGGGAACCGATGGCAGTCAGAAGGTCGCTGGTCATAGATACTGCAGAAATTATCTGCACCCAGAAAGGGACAGGGCAATGATTTGACTACAAAATCCCCGTCCTCATCCACCTTCAGGTACTTCTCAATAAAATCACTTTCCCGCATTTGAAGATGTTTGCTGATCCGCTTGATATCGGGCGTCTTGAACCGCGGCGAATAACTTTTACAGCAATTGGCGCATTGGAGGCAATCCACTTTTTCAAATGCCTGGGTGTGAAGCTCAGGCAACTGATTCAATACCTTGTTCTTGGAAGCCCTTTGCAGGTACTGTTTATAGAGCTTTTGGCGCTCCTTTGATTTCTTTTCCCAGTTGTTCAGAATGTCGCCGGCCATGGCTGCAATTTACTTCTTAAATCAAAGCCCACAGAGAACCGCAGAGAAACAGGGGACCTCAGAGCAATCTCTGTGGCGCTCCTTTCCTCTGCGGTTCTCTGTGGACTATCCGCCAGATACTCACACTGCCATTCAGGCTTATTTTTTCTGCCTTCCCTAACGTAACTTTGCAGCGCTTTAGACGAATAGCATCTCTTAGGGAGGAAAGATCCGGTTATTACCCGGGCATTTTGACTTCCCGAATTAAAAACAAATCACATACATGAGCCTTTTTGAACATCAGTCCAATGAGTTTATCCCGAGGCATATCGGACCCAATGAACAGGAAACGAAACAAATGCTCAAGACCATTGGCGTGTCTTCCGTAGATGAGCTGGTAAATCAAACTGTACCTTCCGGCATACGCATGGACCATACCCTGAGAATTCCGGCGGCTATGGGTGAGCATGAATACCTGGAGCATATCAAGGAGATCTCTCTTCACAATAAAACTTTCACCAATTATATCGGCCAGGGTTATTATGATACCATCATCCCCTCCGTAATCCTCCGTACTGTTTTTGAAAATCCGGGTTGGTATACCCAGTACACGCCTTACCAGGCTGAGATCTCACAGGGACGCCTGGAAAGCCTGCTGAATTTTCAAACTATGGTCAGCGACCTCACTGGTCTGCCTATCAGCAACGCATCATTGCTTGATGAAGCAACTGCTGCTGCAGAAGCCATGACCATGTTCTTCAATACATTGAACAAACAGGACCATATTGAAAGGCCCCGGTTCTTTGTTGATAAAGAAATATTCCCACAAACAAAAGATGTACTGTTCACCCGGGCTATTCCGGTTGGTATTGAACTGGTGATTGGTGATTATAAACAGGCAGAGCTTGATCAAACCTATTTCGGAGCCATTGTTCAATACCCAAATGACAAGGGAGTGATTGCAGATTATCGTTCCTTTATTTCCAAAGTACATGAATGCGGTGGTTATGTAGTAATGGCTACTGATCTGCTGGCGTTAACCCTATTAACACCTCCCGGTGAGTTAGGAGCTGATTGCGCAGTAGGATCTGCACAACGCTTTGGTGTTCCCCTTGGATATGGTGGTCCTCATGCTGCTTTCTTTGCAGCAAAGGATGATTTCAAGCGCAGTATGCCGGGACGTATCATCGGTGTAAGTATCGATGCCCAGAATAACCGTGCATTGCGCATGGCATTACAGACCCGGGAACAACACATCAAAAGAGAAAAAGCAACTTCCAATATATGTACTGCACAGGCATTGCTGGCCAATATGGCTGCCATGTATGCAGTTTATCATGGACCAGAAGGATTGAAGCAGATCGCCAAACGCGTTTCCCTGCTTACCCAAACAGTTGCCGGTGCAATCCTGGAAAGGGATTTTGAACTGGTATCAGATCAGTTCTTTGATACTATTGTTGTAAAGACCAAAGATGTGGCGGCCATCCGCTCCAAAGCAGAACGCCAGCACATTAATCTCCGTTATATAGATGACAGGCATATCGGAATCTCTTTGGATGAAACAACTACTCCTGATTCCCTTTATGACCTGATCAATTGTTTTGAGAATGATGAAGATCCGGTGGCCTTCGATATTAATTATGACGATGATCTTTCTCATATCCCGACATCCCTTACAAGAACATCAGCTTATTTAACGCATCCGGTCTTCAACACCCATCACAGTGAAAGCCAGATGATGCGGTATATCAAGATGCTGGAGAATAAAGATCTTTCGCTCAATACTTCCATGATCTCTTTGGGCAGCTGCACCATGAAACTGAATGCAGCCAGTGAAATGATCCCATTGAGCTGGATGCACTGGAGCCGCATACATCCTTTTGTTCCCGCAGACCAGGCACAGGGTTATCAATATGTAGTAAAACATCTTTCTGATTACCTGTGTGAGATCACTGCTTTTGATGCCTGCAGCCTTCAACCCAATAGCGGAGCACAGGGTGAATATGCAGGTTTATTAACCATCAGAGCATACCATGAAGCAAATGGAGATAAGCATCGTGATGTAATGCTGATCCCCATCTCTGCACACGGAACCAATCCCGCATCTGCCGTAATGGTAGGCATGAAGGTGGTTGTGGTCAAAGCACTGGAGAATGGTTATATAGATGTAGAGGACCTGAAAGCAAAAGCAGCACAGCATGCCGCAAACCTTGCAGGTATCATGATCACTTATCCCAGCACTTACGGAGTATATGAAGAAACAGTGAAAGAGATCACTGCCATCATACATCAGCATGGCGGGCAGGTATATATGGATGGCGCCAATATGAATGCACAGGTTGGGTTAACTGCACCGGGATTGATCGGTGCTGATGTTTGTCACCTGAACCTTCATAAAACATTTGCCATTCCTCATGGAGGCGGTGGCCCCGGCATGGGTCCTATCTGTGTAAAGAAGCATTTGGCCCCTTATCTCCCGGGTCATGTTGAAATAAAAGATGGACAGGCTAAAAATCAACACACAGCGGTTTCTGCTGCACCTTATGGTTCAGCATCAATACTTCTTATCAGTTACGGTTACATCCGAATGCTCGGAAATGAAGGAGTAAAGCGCTCCACACAGTTTGCCATACTCAATGCAAACTATATGCGGGCAAGACTGGAAGGACAATACGATATTTTATATACCAACCATAATGGTCAGTGTGCGCATGAATTCATTGTTGATCTGCGGCCTTTCAAGAAATCAGCAGAAATTGAAGCAGAGGATGTTGCCAAAAGACTGATCGATTATGGATTCCATGCTCCTACCATGAGCTTCCCTGTACCAGGCACTATTATGATAGAGCCAACAGAAAGTGAAGACAAAGCAGAGCTGGACCGTTTCTGCAATGCACTGTTAAGTATTCGGGAAGAAATACGAGCTATTGAAGAAGGTAAAGCAGACAAGAAAGATAATCCGCTGAAAAATGCGCCACACACCCAATTTGTGGTAACGGCTGATGAATGGAAACATTCCTATTCAAGACAGCAGGCAGCTTTCCCATTACATTATGTTACGCTTAACAAGTTCTGGCCCAGCGTGGCAAGAGTTAATAATACCTATGGCGACAGGAACCTGATATGTTCCTGTGAACCAATTGAAAGCTATATGGAAGCTGAAGCCTGACGAAGTTAGGCACAGCTTTTTCATATAGTGGAAGTATGAAATGGAACTGGGACACCTTTTATGATAAAGCATATAGTTGGATCATTAGCTTTGGCCCGCGTATTTTAATAGGACTGATAATTCTATTTATTGGGTTATGGTTGATCCGTCTGTTCAACCGGATACTTAAAAGATCAATGGCGAGGCATAATTTCAATCCCTCGCTTCGCTATTTTTTACAAAATCTGATTGCACTTACACTTCAGGTATTATTAGTTCTGATGGTTATGCAGGTGGCTGGTATTCAGCTTACCTTCTTTGCTGCCATTGTAGCCGGCTTCAGTGTGGCAGCAGGACTGGCACTTTCAGGAACACTTCAAAACTTTGTGAGCGGGATATTGATCCTTGTACTGAAACCCTATCGTGTAGGGGACAATATCAATACACAAAACCAGGAAGGAACCGTCACTTCCATTCAGCTTTTTTATACTACAGTTCTTACGTTTGACAATAAGACCATCATTATCCCCAATGGGCAATTGTCAAACAATGTGGTGATCAATTTAAGCAGGGAAGGTAAAAGACGCATTGATATTGATATGCGGTTCGACTATAAGACCGATCCTGACCAGGTCAAAAAAGTGCTACAGGATTCCATTAAATCCGCAGATAATATCTTGCAGGAGCCAATAGCCCGAATTGGCATATCCAAACTGGATGTAGACAAATACGTGATGACCGTCAATGTGTGGGTGAACGCCCATGGATATTATGATTTGCTCATTGCGTTGAATGAAAAACTGATCCGCGATGTTCAGCAGGCACAGATCCATCTGCCGGGCACCTGAGTCCTCCTTGTCCACTATCTGCCTCATACTCAGGGAACTCAATTCCCCACGTTAATAAAAACATCCATGTAACTTGCCCGTTACATTACAAAGTGATTTTACTTTTATTCGCGTATTTCCCCTCAATATTCCTTTACATTTGGGTCTCCGCCCGCTTATCAATCTTCATTGGGGAAAACTATCCATCTAAATTTTACCGTACCTGATCCTGAAGGCATGTTTTATGAGAGATACTTGAAATGGAAAAATAGTATTGTATGAAACAGACCAAAAGCAAAACAGCTACAAGAAACAATAACAGGCTTGCACCTATTAACCGCTATCTTACCTATCCGTCCAGACATGACGAGGTTGATGTACTTGACACTGATGAGGACAGGGTAATGAATTATTACCATGTACTGGAACCGGTAGATGTGCTGGATACTGATGAGGATGTGATCATGCAATATTACAAGCATAGTTTAACCCGGGAAAGCCGCAGAAAAAAGCTTCATGCATAAGAGGAAAATTAAACCATTGCAATTACGCATTTGTTGTTTTTTCATTTTATTTCATTCCCTCCTCTGTGTTTCAGCGCAGAAGATCGTATATCCCTATCCATTATTTTCGGTTTCCATATCCGTAGAGGATACGATTGTACCCATGGCTTTTATGGACGTATCACCTTTGGGTAGCGCCAACGGAAAAACCATTGTTTTGCTTCATGGAAAGAACTTCACAGGCTATTACTGGAAAGATGTTATAAGGGCATTTAGTGAAAAAGGCTATCGTGTAATTGCACCAGATCAATTGGGATGGGGCAGGTCCGGCCATCCTGTAATTCATTATAGTTTTCATACGTTAGCCAGCACTACTGCACAATTGCTGGATTCTTTAAAAATAAACAAGGTTATAGTAATCGGACACTCAATGGGAGGGATGCTGGCTGCCCGCTTCGCCATGCAATATGCATGGAGAGTGGAAAAGCTGATCCTGGAAGACCCCATTGGCCTGGAGGATTATAAACGATTCGTACCCTACCGCACTATCTATGATTTAACCGCCAAAGAATTAACGGCTACTTATCAATCATATAAAAAATATCAGGAATCGTACTATCCTGTATGGAAACAGGAGTATAATCAATATGTAGACATACAGGCGGAGCCACTCAGTGAGCCCGACTTTCCTGTTATTGCCAAAGTAAATGCCCTCACCTATCAGATGATCTATGAACAACCTGTTTGCTATGAATGGGATCGAATTGTTGCACCTACATTACTGATGGTGGGACAGTTAGATCGGACAGTAGTTGGAAAAGATCTGTTGGCTGAAGAACAAAAGAAATTGTATGGCCAGTATCCTGAACTTGGAAAAAAGACACAGTCGTTGATGCGCAAATGCAAACTGATAGTATTGCCAGGCATTGGCCATATTCCTCATGTGCAGGAAATTAATACCTTCTTAAAAGAAGTGACCGCTTTTCTGCAGTAGTATTAAAATGCTTTCAGCGCACTGCTGTTATTAGAAACATCTGCATCCATAAAAATTCCTCCATCCAGTTTAATGGAAGCCACTTCTTTTTTGGTAGCAATGGCCACTGTTGCCAGCTTTTGTCCCTTTTCCCAGATTGCGGGTGATTGATGGAATTTTTCAGTGCTGCCATCAGTATAGGTAACCACAGCATTAACGGGTGCAGGCATTCCCCCGATATTTTCAATGGTCAATGAATATCCTTTAGCTGTCTTTACTGAATTCTTCAAAGAATAATCGATATAATTATTGGAGAAGAACCAGCTATTCCAGAACCAATCCAGGTTCTTTCCTGAAACGTCATTGAATGTATTAAAGAAATCCCAGGGGATCGGGTGCTTCCCATGCCATCTGTCCATATAGGCGTGCAGGCATTTCCTGAACTGATCCTCGCCCAGCATATCCATTATGGCCAGGTAACCCAGTGATGCTTTTCCATATTCATTGTTGCCCATGCCCGCTCCTGATAAATTACTGGAAGGAGTGATAATGGGAATATCTTCATTCTGCGCTGCATCATTGATCCAACCTCTTACTCGAAATCCTTTATAAAATTCTTCCGCTCTTTCTACACCCAGGTCTTCACGGCCAATCAGGAATTCAAAAGTGGTTGCCCAGCCTTCATCCATAAAACCATACCTGCTCTCATTGATCCCCATATAAAACGGCATATAGGTATGCGCAATTTCATGTTCCGCTACAAATTTGGAGAAAGCTGTATCATCATAAGTCTCATCATTGGCCATCATCGGGTACTCCATTCCTGCATATCCATGAAACACGGTTGTCTTCTCATAAGGATAAGGTACTCCTGGCCATTTATGCGATAGCCAGCTTAGGGAATGTCGTGCAAAACCAGCTACATAATGATAATCCTTTGCGGTGTCATTGTACGCAGCCTGGGCACTCGCCCTGCGTTTTGTTTTATCATCAACAACGGTGCTGGTCCCATCCCATACATAATGGTCACTTAATCCAAAGGCCATATCAGGAATATCGGTGGCTTTGAACTGCCAGCTGTTCATTGCATTTTGTGTTGTAATGTTCTTTGCCTGCAGATCTTCTTTTGTTACAATCCGGATGACCTCATCGGTAGTCCAGGATTTTTTATAACGATCCAGTATTGCCGGCTGCAATAAGGTTTCCGGTTTTTGCAAAGTGCCTGTTCCCCATACAATATAGTTCTTAGGTACATTGATGGTAACTGTATAATCATTGAAATCACTATAGAATTCTTTGGAGTCAACAAAGTTCATAACATCCCATCCTGCATAATCATCATACACAGCAACCCGGGGATAGAAATAAGCAAGGAAATAAGTGGTGGAATCAATCATACCTTCCCTGTTACTCTCCAGTGATATGGGATAATGCCAGTCGAAAGACAATTGCAGAGAATCCTTTGGCATTAATGCTTTGTTGAGTCGCACCCTGGCCACAGTGAACTGGTTAGGACTGTTTTGCCATTGCCTGCTTTGTCCATTGATGGAAAACGCATCAATGATCATACCCTCATTCAGATAATCAGGACTGGCGCCGCCTTCACGGGGTGCACCAGGTTTATGAATATTCAGGAAAAGCCTGATCACAATTGTCTGCAATGTATCAGGGCTGTTATTGAAATAGGTAATAGTTTCAGAACCTTTAATAGTGCGTGAAGGAGGAGTAGCGGTAATATTGATATTATATCTTCCTGAGTTTTGCCAGTAATTCTTTCCCGGCAAGCCATTCATGGACCTTGATTCTTTTTTGTAGGCCTTTTTTACATCTCTAGGTAAATAGACTCCCTGGGAAAAAGCGGTAACGGACAATAAGATCAGGAGCAGGAATGACCAGATAAAACGCATACAGTGAGATTTTAGGCGGCAATATAGTTCACAACCTATTGATGGAAAGATGTTTTATGATGACAGGCGACTAAGCAGCGTGAATGGTGACCTGCCAGCAACAGAATGTCTGAAATTCACGCTTTAATTTTCACAATCCCATAGCTTTTTCTTCATTTTTCCGGGGCATGCTATTTGTAATTTAGCACCTATGAATTGGGTAGATCTTTTCCTGGGTTTGATCTTCCTGCTCGCCATTTTAATGGGTTTGCGCAGGGGATTTATTTTGGGATCACTGGATCTGCTCAGCTGGATCGGCAGCCTTGTACTGGGATATACTTTCTACCCATATACAGCCCGATTGCTTGATAAATTCACCACCATGGGTGCATGGTTATTACCTGTGGCCTTTCTTTCCACGGTGATCATCATCCGGTTATTGATCGGGCTTGTTACAAAATATATTGTCCGTTCTATTCCTGATCACACCAATGATAGCGGAGTGAACCGGTTCCTCGGCATTATACCCGGAGCTATCAACGGCGCTATATATGTCATTATCCTTTCTGCATTATTACTGGCATTACCACTTCGTGATAATATTACCGAGGAGACCAGGAACAGCCGCTTTGCCGGACCACTTGCCATGCAGGCGGAATGGGTGAACCGTAAACTGGCACCAGTATTTGATGAGGCAGTAAGGCAAACGATGAACAGTCTTACGGTCCATCCTTCATCGCATGAAAAGGTTTCCCTTTCCTTTAAATATGATAAAGCCACTGTACGCCCTTTCCTGGAAATGGAAATGCTGGAAATGGTGAATAAGGAAAGGGCCAAGGCTGGTCTGAAACCAGTAAAAGCTGATCCCGAGTTGACCACAGTAGCACGCGCCCATTCTCAGGACATGTTTAAACGGGGTTATTTTGCGCATGAGAACCCGGAGGGGCAAAGTCCATTTGACCGAATGAAGGCTGCCAATGTAAAATTCAGGGCAGCGGGTGAAAACCTGGCGCTTGCACAAACACTGGAAATCGCGCATACCAATCTCATGAACTCACCGGGCCACAGGGCCAATATTCTCAATCCTTCCTTCGGCCGTCTGGGTATAGGCATCCTGGATGGTGGTTACTACGGCTTAATGATCAGCCAGGAATTCAGGGACTAATCCGGGTATTCGCCCAAAGTGTAGAAAACATTCAGCAATTATTGGCTAAAAACAAGCCTCGGCATAAGAAATACCGGGTGGTATGAATCTTGGATTTATACCAATAAAGTAAAATATATGAATTCTAAAATTCCCTTCGTGCTTTTCTTCCTTTACGTCAACCTGCTATTCCTTAGCAGTTGTGGTGTGGTGGAAACTATCTTTAAAGCAGGAATGTGGTGGGCATTCTTCCTGGTAGGCCTTGTTGTAGTGCTGGTATTATGGGTGGCTTTTAAAGCAAGAAAGAAATAGGCTGGAAAGAATAATCAATCACAGTTCTTAAGGCATCAATACCATTGATACAATATACAGTTGCAATCCGGCTGCTATCGCCGCCTCTGCACTGATCTTCTCCTTCTTCATCAAAGGAGAACCACTGCAGTTCAGGCAGCCCATGGTAATGCCGGTTTTCCTGAAATCAATATTGCCTTTCTTCTCCGGTACCACCATCAATGCAAATTCGGATGATGATCCAAAGAAATTAAAATCACTTTCATTAATGCGGAGCATTTCAGCCATACGCATACCTGTTGAAAGACCGCTATAGCTTCTCCAGCTATTCAATGCCATGGATTGATCAAAATCCGATGACCCTTTAGGTCTGAGGCCTCCACCGATCATGAGAAATGCAATAACTCTATCCTGTACCTGGTCATCCCATATAAATATGGCCTGCCGTGGTGTATTAGGAAAAAGTATGGAGCACCTGCTTGAATCCTGCTGGCTGAAATAAAACATATCCCTTCTTACATTGGATGCACCGAACAATGCCACCAGGTTTTCATGAGAATCAAACAGCAACAGGTCTTCTGCAAAGCGAATGGAAGATCCTGTTGGCACTGGTTTTTTCTCCAGTACTATTTTATATACTTTAATATCATCCTTGATCTCTTCTTTTGTATTGATGGTCATATCTTCTTTCTGGAGGAAGGTGGAAGTATCCCGGAATGTGCTGTCATAGCGGAAAAGACTATCGGCTTTTGGATTGCCACCAATAAAACCCTTTCCCTTGAATTGCCAGAGTATCCGGTAGAATTCTTCATAGGAAGACGTCTGAAATATGGAGCCAGTTATTTTTCCTCTGCGGAAACCAGATACAAAGCGCATAACTGTATCACCAGGATTCTTTTTATTATTATAAAAGAATTCATTGATAACCGCGCCTTCTTCCACATTCCGTGCGGTTTGCGCAAAATTCAGCTTTGACATATAACTGCTCAGCTTCTTATCAGAAAGGGAAGTGATATTGATCAGATCATCGGTTGTAATGACCTGGCTTTGTGCTGAAATGCAGGATGCGATCAGCAATAGGGATAGTAGCTTTTTCATCATAGGAGATCAAATGGTTCAACATAGGTGTTCAGATCAAAGGTGAGGGGTTCGGTTGCTATTAAAGATAATAAAAAACCCCTGATGACAGGGGTTTTAATTTTATTGTGTAAGAACGGATTTATCTTCCTCTGCGACCATGTCCTCCTCCATTATTACCAGCGCCACCGCCGCCATTATTATCATTCCGGCGTTCAAACTGACGGGAAGGAGCCTGACCTCCACCGCGGGGTTCAAAACTACGCTGTTGCTGAGGTTGTTCTGCCCGGCGTTCAAACTGGCGGCCCTGTGATTGTTCAAACCTGCGGGGCTGCTCCATCTGGCGGGGTTGCTGAGGCTGCTCTACCCGGCGTTGTTCAAATTGACGACCATTGCCATTGCCCCTATCGAAAACCTGTGGACGCTCCATTCTGCGTTCATTAGGCTGTGTTTCTATCCTTCTTCTTTCAATAGGTCTGTTAGTTCCCGGGTCATCATTGCGCTGGAAGATATTTCTGCGTTCACGATTGCCATTTTCATTTCCGGGGCTATTTGAATTATCACGGTTTCTTCCTCCCCTGACAGGACTGGTTTCACCTACCTCATTGTTATTGCTACGAGGCTCAAACTGGCGACCGGGTCTTTCAGGACGTGCATTACCATTGCCATTGTTATTTCCATTGTCCAAAGGTTCAGCCCTGTCGCGGGAGATTACAGTATTACGTCTTCCACTTATTCCATTTCCAGTTCTGTTTTCATTATTTCCGAAATTACGATTGCCCATTCCGGAAGTCCGGCGATCAAACCCGCCGTTGTTGCCATTTCCCTGGCGCTGTGGAAGATTGTTTCCATTACCGCGACTTATATCATTACGGCCATTCCGGTCATACTGCTGTACCCTGCGTGGCTGGAAACTTCTGTTATTATCCCTTTGCACATTGGGGCGATAAACAGATACTTCATTTCCTCTGAGTCTTGCCCTGCCTGGATCTCTTGCATCACGGAAACGCACTGAGTTGATCCGTCCTGCATATCGTTCTGCATCACGACGGCCGGGACCGGTACGGAATACATTGTGGTTATAATTATAGTTATTGATGATTGTTGTCTGATTAATGATGGTCACATTATTCCGGCGTGGCACACAATAGTCATAGATGCGTGGCGAAGTAATATATCTGCGCGGAGCAAAGTTCCAGTAATCATCCGGACAACTATATCCTCCGATATTGAAACCAATGCTGATATTAATTCCCGGACGTAACGGTGCCCAACCATAATAATCACCACCATCTCTCCAGGCTACCCAGGCAGGGGACCATTCATAGCCGGGAACCCAGATCCAACCATAATAGGGATCTTCCATCCATCGTCCATAGTGGAACGGAGCCCATCCCCAGTCATAATCGGATACCCACATCCAATCATACTCGTCAGACCATACCCAGTGACCATTTGTGCTGTATGGACGGAAATCGGGACCTGCGTCTGGAATCCAGACATAGCCGTAATCAGGATAATCAACCCAACGACCATAAGGATCCAGTTCATCATAAAAAGTTTGATAATTAATACTGATTCCGGCGCGGACCTGCGCGCTCGCAGTATTTTTAAAAGAAGCTAGCAGCATTATGGAGAATGCCAGGGCGGTCATTGACAACAAGCGCTTCATGTGGAATAAAATTTATTTTGTTTTCAAAAGCAAGTCCCTTCATATGGCAGCGTCTCAGTTTATTTCACGGGATCGTGATTTATTCCGGGAACATTGCCCTTGGTTCGGCAACGGTGAAAAGAACTTGTAACACAAAAATGAGCCATTTTCATGCCTGTTAGTTGCATCAAACTGTTAGAAAGCACATTGTTATGAAAACTTTTTGCCAATTTTTTTAACAGAAACGGTCTTAACTTTAAACTCCTAAAATACATTTTATGGACCAGCGTATCATCAATCTTTATGACGAATATACCCACAAGCCATTAACGCGCGGAGAATTCCTGCGCCGCCTTGCAATGATTACAGGCAGCACAGCAGCAGCCATGGCTGTATTACCCATGATAGAATCAAATTATGCGCATGCTGCAGTAACATCAGACCAGGACCTGTTTACCGAAAGGATCAGCTATCCGGGAGTGCAGGGTGAAATGCAGGCATATGTGGCACGACCAAAAGAAGAGAAGAAATATCCAACAGTCATTGTGATCCATGAGAACCGTGGATTAACTCCGCATATAGAAGATGTAACGCGTCGCGCTGCCACCGCAGGTTATCTGGCTATTGCACCCAATGCATTGGCTCCAATTGGAGGCACGCCTGCCAATGAGGATGAAGCACGGCAAAAATTTACAACGCTGAAAGCAGAAGATAATCTTCAGAACTTCATTAAGGTGTTTGATTACCTGCCCAGTCGTAAAGATTCCAATGGTAAATATGGATGTGTAGGTTTTTGCTGGGGTGGTCTGATGTCAAACAATCTTGCAGTGAATGTTCCCCAGCTAAAGGCTGCTGTTGCGTTTTATGGCCGTCAACCCAAAGCCGAAGATGTTGCCAAAATAAAGGCCGCGCTCCAGTTACATTATGCTGGCCTGGATGAGGGCGTTAATGCAGGTATTCCTGCTTTTGAGGAAGCACTGAAGAAGAATAATATCACTTACGAAAAATACATTTATGAAGGAGTGAATCACGCCTTCCATAATGATACTTCTACTGCACGCTATAATGAAGCTGCCGCCAAACTGGCCTGGTCACGAACGCTTGAGTTTTTCAAAAAGTATCTGGCATAGAGCAGGCAGTGCAATTAAAAGATTATTATACCATACTGGAGCTACAACCATCGGCCAGTCTCGATGAAATTAAAAAGGCCTATCGCCGGCTGGCGCTTATCTATCATCCGGACAAGAATGGAAATGATGCTTATGCAGCTGCGCAATTTACGGAAATTAAGGAAGCGTATGAGACTTTAACACATCCTGCAAAGAAGGACCTGTATCTTCAGCAACGCTGGTATGCACAGAGTATAGGGCAAAGGAAGAAACAGGAAATTGTTACACCGGTAACAGTTTTGAAACAATTATTGGAGTTGGACAGGTATACCAGTCGACTGGATATTCACCGTATAGATAAAGAAGGATTATACCAATATCTGATTGGGATACTCAGCAATGCAACTATTGAATCGCTTAATTCTTTTCATGAAGAATCTGTGAATAAAGAGATAATTAATGGAGCGCTGAAGATCGGTCATTACCTGGAATTGAATAATGCAAAACACCTCGCTGAACAATTGAAAAAACTGGCTGGAGGAAATACAGAACTCTCTGCAAACATTGATGAATTTATTTTGCAAGCAACCAGGAATGAGTTCTGGGAAAAAAGAAGGGTATGGATTATTATACTTATTGTAATATGCTTATGCCTCGGAATCTATTTTGCTACTAGGGATAGCGGCTAGTATCATCATTTCCTGAAAATTTGTTCTCTATTGAATGCATAAAGTTTGAAATGGGACCTTCCATTTTGTTGGTCCTGTCGTCAAGCGAATCGTCATCAAGAAGGCTGCCCAATTGCATGGATGCCGGCAGGTAAACCAGTATGGAATGGCGCTGATCACCCATATATCGGGATATAGCTTCCTGTGTAGGGTGATTCACAATAGATTCCCTTAAAGCATGAATAGCTTCCAGGGCAATCATCAGCATATTTTCCTCAGCAATATCCCTTGACACACCCGCATAGTGGGCAACTTTATCCACAGCAACCAGCTCTTTATCTTCCAAAATGGTATATAGCCAGTTCTCCTCGGCTTTATTAGAAAGTATCTTTTCCCTTCCAGCTTCAGATTTAGCGAACTTATAAAGGGAAGCGAGAACCGCTGGAATTGCAGCCTGGCCAAGCTTTTCACGCATGGTACGCTCACTAGTATGCTTAACTTCATGATCAACAGGGTCTACTTTCTGGAGTGGCGGGAACTCCATTTTTTTCTGGATAAATTCTACAAGACTGGTACTCATAACTTAGATTTATTGTATAAGTAAAAAAAGCGTGCCATAATTCACATTTAGTTTGTCACTAACTGGCTACTAATACATTACATCTGACTAATTTTGCGCCATGCATTACGTTTCTGTAGAGAACCTTGGCAAGAGTTACGGTATTCAGCCCCTGTTTGAGAATATATCATTTCATATTGAGGAAGGCGATAAGATTGCCCTTGTGGCCAAAAACGGATCCGGAAAGTCTACCCTGCTGAATATACTTTCCGGAAAAGAAATAGCAGATGAAGGAAAGGTCTGGATCAATAAAGAAGTTGATGTGGTATTATTTGAACAGGAACCTAAATTCCAGGAAGACCGGACAGTCCTAGATAATATTTTCTTTCACAACCATCCCATCATTAATGCGATCAAAGAATTTGAGGCGCTGAGTGAAGGTAATGATCCCGATAAGCTCGCCGCCTCGCTTGTAAAAATGGATGAATTGGGAGCATGGGATTTTGATGCGCGGGTAAAACAGATATTCGGCAAGCTGAATATTCATCAACTGAATCAACCTGTTAAAACCCTTAGCGGAGGGCAGCGCAAAAGAGTGGCGCTTGCAAGGACACTGATCGATATCGGGTTTGAGCATAAGCATGTATTGCTGATCATGGATGAGCCTACCAACCATCTTGACGTAGAGATGGTGGAATGGCTGGAACATTTCCTCGATAAAGAGAATGTAACCTTGCTGCTGGTTACCCACGACCGGTATTTCCTTGATGCAGTCTGCGATGAAATTTGGGAGCTGGACAACAGCAAAATATATGTTTATAAAGGTGATTATGAAAATTACCTGGAGAAAAAAGCTGCCAGAGTAGAAAATGACCTCGCCAGTATTGACAAGGCCCGCAATACTTATCGGCGGGAGCTGGAATGGATGCGAAAACAACCCAAGGCAAGAACAACCAAATCAAAGAGCCGCCAGGATAATTTTTATGATGTAGAGAAACGGGCAAAGCAAAAGATCGAAGACCAGCAGGTGGAATTACAAATGAAAATGAACCGGCTGGGTGGAAAAGTAGTGGAGATGAAAAAAGTGTACAAGAGTTTTGGCGATAAGCTGATCCTGAAAGGATTTGATTATACTTTCTCCAAAGGTGAAAGGGTTGGTGTTGTTGGTAAGAATGGCGCCGGCAAATCCACTTTTATTGATATCATTCAGCAGGTGATCCCTCCGGATAGTGGCAAGATCAATATTGGAGATACTGTTGTGTTCGGATATTATTCCCAACAGGGACTGACTATCAAGGAAGATATGCGGGTGATTGAATTTGTAAAGAATATAGCAGAGAATTTTCCTTTAGCCTCTGGCGGAAGCATGAGTGCTGCCCAGTTCCTGCAATTATTTCTCTTTGATCCTGACAAGCAGTATACTTATATCAGCAAATTGAGCGGTGGCGAAAAAAGAAGATTGCATTTGTTATCCATTCTGTTTCGCAACCCAAATTTCCTGGTACTGGACGAACCTACCAATGATCTGGACCTGCCCACGCTTAGTGTACTGGAAACATTTTTAAGTGAATTCCCCGGTTGTTTATTGATTGTCTCCCACGACCGGTATTTTATGGACCGCCTGGTGGATCATTTGTTTGTTTTTGAAGGAAATGGTGTGATCCGTGATTATCCCGGCAACTATACACAATACAGGCTATCGCAAAAGAATACACCAGAAGAAAAATCAATCAATTCAGCCACAGAAGTAAAACCATCTGCAGCTACAAATCAATCCACTCCCTCCCCTGCCAAACAACGGTTATCCTTTAAGGAAAAGCGCGAGTTTGAATTACTGGAGAAAGAGATAGCTGCACTAACAAAAGAAAAGGAAACAATCACTGAGAAATTAAACAGTGGCAATACTCCGTTTGAAGAGTTACAACAATTGTCTAATCGCATCGGGCAGGTTACCCAGGAACTGGATGAGAAGGAATTTCGCTGGTTAGAGTTGAGTGAAATCAATGGATAGTTTTTTGGTCTTAGTACATTTCAATTCGCCATTTTCCTATTGGAAAGTTCTTGGGATGCCATCGCTTCCTGAGTTTAATGAAGTAAAAGATATTGTATATCGGAATAATTGCACAGGAAAAGCAGCCCATTGTATTACCAGCATCAGGCGGGTATTGGATAGAAGTAATATCACTAACAGGTACTGATTTATATTCGAAGGAGTCTACCAAAACAATACTCGCATACCATTTTTTTTAGTTCTGAAAGGTTTACCATAGACATGCTCTCTTCCGTTAAGTAGACTCAGTCTGTTTGATTCAACTACAGTATCCTTATATACTAATGGCTTGCGGAGAACAAAGTTGTTCTTTTCAACTTTTATAAGTTTATAACCGTGGATCTTTTCACCGAAATATTTAAGAGTATCTGTGGCAGTGGTTATTCCGATAAAATCACCTTTAAAAATCTCAATAGTTTTCTTCCTTTTCCGCAAATGCAGACTGTCATCGCTCTGAATTGAATCTGTATTGGATTGAGCAAACAGAAAAAAGCATGGTAAGAATATTGCGAAGGTCAATAAGACGGGAACAAGTAATCCCTTAATCCTATAAAAAACATTGAACGGTCCAAATGAGTCATTCAAATTAATTCCAGTCCTATCCATTCAACCAAAGATAATTGGAAAGAAGGCAAGTCTATATGTGACGGTGCCGGGATCCATGAATGCAGAATGAGTATCCCATTTGTACCACCTGGGTTTACCATAAGTATACCATGGGTATAACATAGGTATACCATTACTCCCGCATAAGTTTAGCATAAGTATACCATAGGTATACTTTTCTCCCGAAATCTTATATTATTCAATTTCAAGGTATTACATGCACCGTACGCGTCAAAAGCGTCAAAAGCGTCATTTGCGTCATTTACGTCATTTCGCGTCAAATGCGACAGGCCATAAAGGCGAAAAGCAGGGAATTTGTACCTTAATCGTCAAATCAAATTAACCAGCAGCTATGAATTCACCAGTTATTCAAAAGGGGTCACTTCCTATAAGGATGGAAAACATAACCCCTATCCTTTGCGTAAAGGATATGGCCATCAGCCGTGATTTTTATATTGGAATATTGGGTTTTAAGGAGGCTGAATGGGGTGATGATAACTTTACAGCCATTAACAGAGATAATACTGGTATTTACCTATGTAAGAATGGTCAGGGACAGCCAGGAACATGGCTGTGGATGGGTTTTGATGGGGATATGCATCAGCTTCACCAAGTGCTGAAAGAAAAAGGAGTGAAGATCAGAATGGAGCCTACCAATTTTTCTTATGCGCTGGAAATGCATGTTGAAGACCCTGACGGACATGTATTGCGACTTGGAACAGACCCTGATGAATCATTACCTTTTGTTGAATATAAATAACCAAAAATGAAACGGCTTGCCTTTGCTCTTCTCCTCGCGCTTCCATTTGTTGAAGAACGTAAACCAGGAAATCCTCTGGAACATCTTCCTCCGAATATAGAAATACTGACCCGCTTTGGTGAGCGTGCTGATTTTTCTCCTGATAACAAACAGGTAGCCTTTATGGCAAAAAGCTTTGGAGATGCTTTTGTGATTGATATCGCTACCAAACAAATTCGTTGCCTTACCTGCAATATCCCCGGTGCTGCTTTTTTAAGAGTCATGCATTTGGCTACCGGAGATTATATTTTGATCGGACCCGATCATTTTGAGAATATTAATATCAGTCGCTCACGGGACAATGAACTCTGGTTCCTTAGTAAAGAGCGTGGTTCCAAACCCGTTAAGCTTAACCAGAAGATGAGTGAAGGAGCTGCCATATCCAAGAAGAATATGAAAATTGCATTCTCACAAACTCATGGACAAATTCCGGAATTACCCCAGGGCGCTTCCCGTATAATAATGGCAGACATTGATCTTTCCGGTGCCACTCCTAAACTGACCAATTACCAGACAGTTTATGAAAGCAAGGATAGAAGCTGTACACTGGAAGCACAGGATTTCTTTGACAATGATAGCAAACTCACTTTTGTTTGCTACGAGCCTAATGATCTTTCGGAAGTAATGAGCATTGATCTGAAAACAAAACAGGTAACCAATCATTCCCAAAGTCCAACAACCTATAATGAAGTAGAAGGCATATTCCCTGATGGAAAATACACTTGTGTGGAAGCCGACCGTCAGTGCGACTGGCTTGGCGGCCGCCGTGGCCCTAATAATATTGATATCTGGAAATTAAAACTGGATGGTACAGGCAAGGATTTCGTTCGACTTACCAATTTCAATGATTATGAAGGTGGCAAGGCATCTAATCCTGTTATATCTACAGATGGGAAATATATGGCGTTTCAATCTGCAAGAACAACTGATCCGGCGGGTGTGGGATATGGGTTGTTGCTATATAAGTTCAAGAAATAAGCTCAGGGGATTTGGTAGTTGATTACCAACTCTGTTATTCATACATTCGCTAACAAATTCCAAGGCACGTTGTCGATTATTTTCCCAGAAATAAACACCACTACCAAGCCAATCATAACTATTGGTACCTGGCCTTAGGTTAGTTTCCCTCTGAACGACTCTATTGCAGACTGACAAATCACAACCATGAAATCCTATAACAAGTCCTGGCCTAGCGTGGTACATTTGATGATGATCTAAATACTTTTTTTAAATTACCTTTAGGAGTAAGAATTCCGAGCCTTATTAAATGCTTACGGGCCGCTGCCTTGGAAGATCTCACTTCCCTTCTGTTTTTAAGAATTGCCTTCTCAAGAGCAATTATTACTTCTCTTTCATCCATCCATTTCATTTTCATTTCAAGTTTAGTTTTTTGTGGGTCACATCTGATGAATTTCTGAGCTTCCTTTTAAGATTTCCTTTAGGCGTAAGCATCCCATCCCTGTTTAGGAGTTTCCGGGCAGCAGCTTTAGAAGTACTAACTTCCTTCTCTACTTAAGAAGATATTTTTAATGGCAATAATAATATCTCTTTCATCCATTCTTTTCATAGTTCAAAACTAGAAAAGTTCCAAGGATACTTGGTAGACAAAGACCGGTCTCACAGACAATAAATGTTTATTTAATTAACTCATTAAAACTGATCCTTTAACCACTTCGTCAATAACGGTGGCCAGGCTTCGGCAGCGGGATTGCCGGGGGTCATTCCATATCCGTGACCACCTTTGGGAACAATATGGAGTTCCACGTTTGCTTTTACATCACGAAGCGCCGTGGCTAATGCAAAAGAGCTTTGCACAATTCTGTCATCCATTGCCTGGAAGATGAAAGTAGGTCCAGTTTGAGCATGCACTTTAAGATCAGCAGTTAGTGTTTTATTGGGACCCATATCCAGATAACCCGGATACATAATGATCATACAATCGGGCCGTGATGAAAAATTATCAGAAGCATCCTGTACAGGATAATTAAGCGTTGAATCAGCCATGCCCGCCATTGCAGCTACATGTGCACCAGCTGAAAATCCCATTACTCCAATCTTGTTTGGCTGAATTCCATATTTGGCAGCGTTGTAACGAACCAGTCTCACAGATCGCTGAATATCCTGCCACGCACCATCCCTTTTATTAGGAACTCGATAATGCAAAACGAATACAGTATATCCCAGTCCTGCCAAAAATTTTGCGGTTGCATATCCTTCTTTCACTACTGCCAGGTGTGTATACCCTCCTCCCGGGCAAACAATGATTGCTTTATTATTTTTCTTCTTTGCTTCCGGTTTGAATATGGCGAGAAGCGGATTGGTGATCTCTATATGTCTTGTACCCCCATCCTCCCAGCCCTTAATAACTGGTGGAGCTTTAGGTTTGGTCTCACCCGGAACTTCTTTAGGCCACAGGTATACAGAATCAGATTGCGCAAAAACTGTTTGTACCGTAAACACCAGGACTATGAGCGATGCAAATTTCATAAATGACAATCATTAAGCGTTATCCTTAAAAGTACATGATTTAGCATTCTCCTCTTAACTGATTAAAAAAAACCCCCAATCAAAAGATTGGGGGAACAACTAAAAACAATCCGATGCCTTCGGATCTGATCTAAAAACTATTGGTACGGTGTGGTACGGTCGGTACGGTTTGGATACGGGGTGGATGGTTCGGAACGGTGGAGCCCCGATAGTTATCGGGATTGAAAAAAATTCAGGTCAACTGGATTAACAGAGTCGACCTGATTGGCTAATCGGGTTTTCGCCCGTCCAAGAACGTATTAATAGTACTTATTTGAGTGTTATTATTTTTGTCGGTCTTGACTTCGTAACTGCTATAGAAATTTTCCACCTGGGAAGTGGAGTTGTATAATTCCATATTGCGGCGGATGTAAGCCGGCACAGTTTCAAACTCATTATTGGGGTCGGCCGAATTGACATTAAACGACAAGTTGCGCAACTTGTGCAGTCGTTCGGTAGCCCTACGTTTTTGTTCGTCAGTTTCGTTCTGCATAGCAGAGTCCTCAACCTCGGTGGACAAAGGTGCTTGAGAATGATGGGCCAACGGCTCATCCGCCGCCGGAATGTCATCCCTTTCTACGATTTGCATTTGCAGATCGAGGAGTTCCTCCTCTTCTTTTGCAGCGTCGTTGGAAGGGACCGGCTCTTCGGCAGAAGGCTTTGAGGTATAGACCTCTCCTTTTGATTCTGCGTAGATATTGGAAGGTCTGGCCAGGTAACCTCCCGATGCTGCAGACACCGGGGTAGTGCTAACACTATCTTTACTCTCTTTATTAAGATTTAGTTCGCTTTTCTGGTTGGTTTGGGTAGGAACGGATTGGATGGTGGTATCTTCTTTCTTTACTTGAGGGGTGCCCAAAAATATGGCTTCTGTCTTTTCAACCATGAACATTTTGCCAACAGTATTATTACTGGCGGTCATTTTCGTAGATTCACTAAGTATTTTTTCGTTTTCCGCCTTATCAGTAGCCGCTTTTGTGGTCACCGCCCCTGTTCCCAATTCAAAATGAAGCGTAGGTTCCTCCTCACGGATATGCTCTGTCAGGATCAGATCATTCATTCCAGGCATAGGCGCCTCAATGATTGCAGGTTCTTCCACCAATCTGGGCGCTAATGGATCCGGTTTCACTTCTTCCTTTTTCTTTTCTTCCTTCTTCGGCTCTTCCGCTTTCACCGCAACTCCTTTTTTCGGTTCTTCAGGTTGCGCAAGCATCATCACAATCTTATCTTCATTCTTTATTGTTTTCTTTATATCTCTTTGCGTAAATGGATCCTTATGCTGAAAGCCGGTTGCAATCAGCGTAATACCCAATTTATCATCCAACGTATTATCATACCCCAGTCCAAGGATAACATCAGTATGTTCTCCAGCCTGGCTGAGCAGCTGATTCTGGATCACTTCTACTTCATCCATTGTAAACTCATGCTGGCCTGGCGCTGAATTGATATTAATGAGTATCCACTTGGCACCCCTGATATCATTATCATTCAGCAATGGTGAGTTGAGCGCTTCTTCAATTGCTTTATGCGCACGGTTTTCACCAGCAGCTGTAGCACTACCCAGTATAGCCACACCGCCATTACGCATAACTGTGCATACATCTGCAAAGTCTACATTGATCTGACCAGTACTGTTGATCACATCAGTGATACATTTGGCAGCTGTTGCCAGTACATTATCTGCTTTTTCAAATGCTTCACGCATTTTCAGATTACCATATTGATGACGGAGTTTGTCATTGCTGATCACAAGCAATGTATCCACATATCCTTTCAACGTTTTAATTCCTTCTTCCGCCTGCAATTGTCTTTTCTTTCCTTCATATGCAAAAGGCGTGGTAACAATACCCACAGTCAATATGCCGAGGTCCTTACATATTTTAGCGATGATGGGAGCACCACCTGTACCAGTACCACCACCCATACCGGCAGTGATAAAGGCCATCTTGGTATTCACTTCCAGAATGCGCTTGATCTCTTCCAGCGATTCTTCAGTAGCCTGTCTTCCTATTTCAGGATTTGCTCCGGCTCCCAATCCTTGTGTAAGGTTGGGTCCCAACTGTATCCGGTTGGGAATTTCACTGTTGGTGAGCGCCTGGGCATCTGTATTACAGATGATAAAGTTGACGCCTTCAATCTCCTGGCTGTACATGTGGTTCACAGCATTGCCGCCGCCGCCGCCGATTCCAATCACTTTAATGATGGATGACTTTTCTTTTGGCAGATCAAAATGTATCATACTCTTTAAGTTTATAGCCCAGTTAACCCTGTTTGTCATAGGAAGGATCCGGGCTGGGTTAAAATTTGTCGCGTTTTATAAATGTTTGTCCTCTTCTTCCTTGAAGAGATCAATAATTCCATCCTTGAATTTTCCCCAGAAATTGCTAAGGCCCCTGCGCTGTCTTACTTTCACTGCAGTAGTTTCTTCTTCCTGCTCTTCGTAAACTTCTTCTTCTACAGCTGTACGCTTTAAACCATCGGGCACTTCCACTTTTTTGTATTCCTTTTCAAATTGCTTGCGGTTATGCTCGTAATCATCATATCCTTTCAGGATAAGTCCGATACAGGTTGAATAAGTTGGTTTGGCAAGCTCTTCAATATGTCCTGCTGCCAGATGTTCATTGGGGAATCCAATTCTCGCTGGCAAACCAGTTACGTATTCTGTTAACTGGATCAGGTGCTTCAATTGTGATCCTCCACCTGTGAGTACCACACCACCATTGAGCGCTTTATTATCCAGTCCTACCTGTTTCAGGTGATAGGTTACGAAATCAAGTATCTCGCTCATACGGGCCTGTACAATATTGGCCAGGTTCTTTACACTGATCTCTTTGGCAGGCATTCCGCGCAATCCGGGAATAGTGATATAGGCATTGGCCTTTGCTTCATTGGATAAAGCACTGCCAAACTGCACTTTCATTTGTTCAGCCTGGGTCTTCAATACTCCTAACCCGGTCTTAATATCATTGGTGATATTCTCACCGGCAAAAGGTATTACTGCAGTATGTTTCAAAATACCTTCATAAAAAACAGCAAGGTCAGTTGTACCACCGCCGATATCCACGATGGCAACACCTGCTTCCAGGTCTTCCTGGCACATAACTGCTGATGCTGAAGCCAAGGGTTGTAATACCAGGTCCTTGGTATGCAGGCCAGCTTTTTCAACACTTCGGTTGATATTGCGGATGGCATTCTTATCACCTGTGATGATATGGAAATTGGCACCCACTTTCACTCCGCCATATCCAATCGGATTGGGTATGTTCTGGAAATTATCAACCGTAAATTCCTGTGGGATCACGTCTATGATCTGATCACCGGCAGGGATATAGGTCTTATACTGATCATTGATCAGTTGATCGATCTCCCGCTGTGTGATCTCTTCCTCGCTTACCTGGCGCACAATATCTCCACGGGTTTGCAGGCTTTTGATATGATGACCGGCAATACCTACATATACCTCATTTATATCGAGATTGGGGTTGGATGCAAAACAATTTTCCAAGGCCGTTCGGATAGCCTTGATCGTCTCATCTATATTCAACACCTGACCGTGTTTAACGCCATTTGAATTGGCCTTGCCAAAGCCAAGTATTTCCAATTTGCCAAACTCATTCTTGCGTCCGGCAATAACGGCAATTTTGGTGGTACCAATGTCCAGGCCAACAATAATGGGTTGCTCGCTGTTCATATATTTGTTTTTAGTTGTTTGTGTGTTTCGATGGCATTACGGCTTTTGGAACTGGATTTTTTGCGGGTAACGGTTCAACGGTTACTGGTTTATCATTGGGTGTATCGGTTATTTCTTCTTTAAAAACCTGATTGGCTTCCTGCAACATCTGCTGAACACTTTTTGCCAGCTTTACTGAATCCGTTTTAGGATTTTCTCCTTTGCCTCCAACCACCTGGCCGGCAAAACGAACATCAATCGTTTTATAATGATCAAAGCCAACACGGTTCAATACCTGCTCATAGAATGAAAAGAGCCGCTGGAATTTCTGGTCGATATCATTTCCATCTCCCAGTTTCACCACATGCCTTCCTACTACCGGTACCATTTCAAACTCCCAGCATCCTGCTTCACAATCTCCTGTTATATCAATCTGTGCCACCTGTGATGACCAGAAGGGATGTGTGCTTATGTAGCGCGATAGTGAAGTAATTCCATTCACCAGTGCCGAATCTTTTATTGTCTTCTTATCCGGGAAGCCAGTAAATACGGGCACTTTGGCAATTGTTTTTTCTGACAGCGGCATAAAATGATTGTCTGCATCCATGTAAAAAGACTTTCCACCTGCAGTGAATAATCTTGCTACAGGTTCCCTTTCTTTCACAGACACATGCAATACAGCACGATTATCAAAATATAACTGCGCATCTTTGATCCAGACATTCTTCTCAAGGGCTTGTTCCATTTGCAAAAGATTAAACCCTGCTTTTACTTTTCCTTTTATATCTCCTTTCACCGATGCCTTTAATAACTTGCCAATTCCTTCTTCATCCAGGAAGAATACCCCTGGTTTCTCTGCTTTTATCTTAACCTCATACCCTTTACAGAGTTCTTTCTTTTGTTTGTCCATGGCAGCAATTAGCAACATAAGCATACCACTGCCGATCACCATCCACATGGCGACAAACATTATCTTCCGTATCGTCTTCTTCGTATCCACTTTCTACTATCTTTTTTCCGTTTTGTTTTCTTAATTAATCCAGGCTCTTTCTTATCGGCTCCACCAGCGTATCTATGTCTCCCGCACCTGCCGTGATCAATACTTCGCCATTTACCTTATCTGCATTTTGCCTGAAATCCTTTTTTATCCATTCCATCAACTGCTCTTTGGTCAGCACTCTTGCATTCTTATGTTTCATCCGTTTTATGATCATCTCGCTTTCCACCCCACTGATCGGTAATTCCCTTGCTGGGTAAATTGGCAAGAGGATCACTTCATCTGCCAGGCTCAGCACTTCTCCAAATCCGTCAGCCTGGTCACGGGTACGGGTGTACAGGTGTGGCTGAAAGATCACGGTGCATTTCCGGGGAGTGAATAATGTTTTTGCCCCTGTCAGCAATGCTTTCAACTCTTCCGGATGATGCGCATAATCATCAATAAATACCAGTTTGTCTTTTTTGATGATATACTCAAACCTTCTTTTCACTCCTTTAAAGGAAGTTACTGCTGCCTTTATCTTTTCATTTCCAATCCCTAAAGAACTTGCTACTGTTATGGCAGCCACTGCATTTTCTATATTATGCATGCCGCCCATATTCAATACTATCTTTTCAATTCTGTTACCAGGCAACTGCACGTCAAACTCATAACTTCCATTCATCATCCGGATATTGACTGCATATGCATCTGCACTTTCATTCTCCAGGCTATAACTTATTTTCCGGTCGCCCTTCAATTCCTTACTTCTCTTTAATCCGAACTTATGGATCAGCAATCCTGCCGGCTTAATCTTCCCACTGAAATCAATAAAGCCCTGTTCAAATGCTTCTGCAGTACCATAGATATCCAGGTGGTCCGGGTCCATAGCACTGATCACAGCGATATCAGGATTCAATTTCAAAAAACTTCTATCATACTCATCCGCCTCTACAACACAAACAGCCTTTCCATCTTTAGTTCCGGGCTCACTCCAGAAATTAGTTCCATAATTACTGGATATTCCTCCCAGGAAAGCCGTTCCACCAAATCCACTATGCCGCAGGATATGGCCTGTCATAGTAGTGGTAGTGGTCTTCCCGTGTGTACCTGCAATACAGATATTAAAAGAACTCTCCGTTATCAGCTGTAATACATCACTTCTCTTCACCACTTTGTATTGCTGCTGCTGATAGAACAGCAATTCTTTATGATCCTTAGGCACTGCCGGTGTATACACTACCAGGTCTGCCTTGCGCGGTATCAGGTCAAGGTTCTCTTCATAATGGATACTGATACCACTTGTTTCCATCTCTTTTGTCAGCGGCGTTGGCGTTTTATCATAACCACTCACCTTCACTCCATTGAAATGAAAGTACCTGGCCAACGCACTCATTCCAATTCCACCGATCCCGATAAAATAGATCTCCCGGATGTTGTCAATCCCCCCGGAGGGGGTATTCATAAGGACAGTATTGGCTCGTTTACCTCCTGCTCCCGGGGGAACATCGGGTGTATATCTTTTTATCGGGTGGTCACTATTCATTCTCAGTTCAATGATCTGTTCATTTTAGGCTGGCCATTATTTCTGTAGCCACTTTTTCGGCCGCATTAGTAATAGCTAACTTTCCGATATTATTTTTCAGTTCGTTTTTTCTGATATCATTTCTCGCCAGTTCAATGATCATGGGCACCAGTTTTTCTTTCGCTTCACTATCTGCCACCATCAGCGCTGCATTTTTATTCACCAGCTGTTTGGCATTTACTGTCTGGTGATCTTCAGCAGCAAAGGGATATGGAACAAATAAGACTGGTTTCTTTACCACACAGAGCTCAGCAACCGTCATGGCGCCTGCTCTTGCCACCACCACATCAGCCGCAGAGTAGGCATATTCCATTTGTGAAATGAAGTCGTTTACAAATACTCCATTTTTACCCTTCGCTCTTTCTTTTCCTTTTTCAGCATAAGGCTTACCGGTTTGCCAGATCAGTTGCAATCCTGCATCAAGCAGCTTTTCCAGGTCCTTATCGATTGCTTCATTGATGGTTTTGGCTCCGAGGCTTCCACCTACTACCAGCAATGTCCTCTTTGTTTCATCCAGCGAAAAGAACCGGATCCCCTCTGGTTTGGTAACAGCCGCTTTTACTATAGCAGCTCTCACAGGGTTACCAGACAGGCTGATCTTTGAAGCTGGAAAGAATTTTTCCATTCCGTCACTTGCTACAAAAACCTTTGTAGCTTTCTTTCCAAGCATGATATTACTCTTGCCGGCAAATGAATTTGATTCATGGATGAATGTGGGGATCCTTTTTGATTGCGCAAACCGCAAAACAGGAAAGGAAGAATACCCACCTACTCCAATGGCCGCATCCGGTTTGAATGCTGCAAATATTTTCCTGACCTGGAAAAAGCTTTTAATGAGCTTAAAGGGCAATCCAATATTTTTTATCAAAGAGCTTCTGTTGAATCCTGCTATATCCAGTCCTTCAATCTTATACCCTGCCTGCGGGACTTTTTCCATTTCCATTTTTCCCTTTGCGCCGATAAATAATATCTCGGTGTTCTTATCGATATCCTTCAACGCATTGGCAATTGCTATTGCCGGAAAAATATGGCCGCCTGTTCCACCTCCTGCTATTATTATTCTTTTACTCACGTTTTATTATTAAGTGGTCACCGCTGCTTCTGTTGCATTCCCTTCGGATTGCTCCACGTTCCTTGCCACACTTAAAATAATTCCGATGGAAAGACAGGTAAATATGAAACTTGTTCCTCCCATGCTCACCAGCGGAAGTGTTACACCGGTAACCGGAAACAGATTCACGGTCACTGCCATGTTCACGATTGCCTGTATCGCCAGCGTAAAACTTAACCCCAAGGCCAGGAATGCTCCAAAGGCATAAGGGCATCTTTTAAATATCCGGATACATCGGTATAAGAACACCAGGTAAATGAATACAATGAACATTCCACCCAGGAATCCATACTCTTCTATGATGATAGCGAATATGAAATCATTATAGGCCTGCGGCAGATAGTCACGCGTTGTACTGTTACCCGGTCCCACTCCTATAAAACCTCCTTTGGCAATGGCGATCTTTGCCTGGTTAACCTGGTACATGGCATCATCATCTGGTTCTTTGCTTCCATAGATAAAATTCTCTACGCGGCCTACCCAGGTATTCACACGGGTAAATATTCCGGTAGATGCTTTCTTTGATAGTGTTGCCTCATCATCTCCTGATTTGTGCTGAACAACAGCGGCAGTTACCAGGGCGATGATCGGTATTAAAGCAAGTCCTGCTACTATTAATATATGCTTTGGCCTTGCACGTCCAATGAATAATAACATCAGACAGCTTGAACCAAGCAATAATGCGGTAGATAAGTTTGCCGGTGCGATCAGCAGGCAAATAATAGCAACCGGTAACATTATTGGCAGGAACCCTCTTTTGAAATCCTTGATCACATCCTGCTTCTTACTTAACAATCTTGCGAGGTACATGAACAGCGCCAGTTTGGCCAGATCAGAAGTTTGCATGGTCAGGTTGATCAATGGTAATTTGATCCATCGGCTACCTTCATTCATGCTTACTCCAAAAAACAGTGTGTATATTAATAAGGGTATGGCCAGCAGGAACAGGATACTGGCGATGCGGGAATAAATGGTATAGTTAACGAGGTGAGCAAAGTAGATCACCAGGATACCTCCCACTATAAACATGATCTGCTTGAACAGGTATACTTCTGTATTTCCTCTGAAATTTTTATAGGCTAGTGAATTAGTAGCACTATATACCGCGAGCAGGGAAACAAGTGTCAGCAGCACCACCAGTGCCCATATCACTTTATCCCCCTTTGTTTTGCTGAGGATATTACGGGTATTGAACCCGTTGCCCAAACTCCCAAACCGTATGTCTCTGGTTGCTTCCATGATCGTCGTTAAATTCAAATTCCGGCTTACGCCAAAAAAGTTTAAATAGGGTACAAGTTTTCAAGATTTGGATCAATATTATACTAACCTATATTCTCGGTTTCATCAATGGGAATCATAATTCCCTTACGGCCTGCTTGAACTGATTACCTCTGTCTTCATAATTCTTGAACAGGTCAAAGCTGGCGCAGGCAGGGCTCAGCAAAACCACATCTCCTTTTGTTGAAAAATGGTAGGCAGCATGTACGGCTTCATAGGCGCTGCCTGTGTTTACTATAGGGCTTACAATGTTTCCAAAAGCTTCATGTATTTTCCGGTTATCAGTTCCGAGACAAATGATCGCTCTCACTTTTTCTTTTACCAGGTCAGCGATCAGTGAATAATCATTCCCCTTGTCCACACCGCCCAAAATCAGGATTACAGGTTTGGTCATGCTTTCCAGTGCATACCAGGTTGAATTAACATTGGTAGCCTTGCTGTCGTTAATGAATTCCACTCCGCGAACTGTTGCTACCGGTTCCATGCGATGCTCCAGGCTTTTAAAATCCTGCACTGCCTCTCTTATCTTTTCTTTGCGGATGTCCATTATTTCCGCTGCTACACACGCTGCCATGGTATTATATTGATTATGCTTACCCTTCAGTGCAAAGTCGTACACGCTCATGCTGGTGAACTCTTCGCCCGTTCTTACGTACATGTCCCCGTCTTTAATAAATGCTCCGTTTTTAACTTCTGTTTTCATACTGAATGGCAGTTGCTTTGATTGAATATTGAAGCCGATCTTCTCAGGCTGGTTAATGAATTGCATTGTCACCTCATCATCGGCACAATAGATAAAATGATCTTCTGGCCGCTGATTCATGGCTATGCGGAATTTGCTTCGGATATAATTTTCGAACTGATACTCATACCGGTCAAGGTGGTCTTCCGTGATATTGGTAAGAATGGCAATCTCAGGTCTGAATGCATGTATGTCATCCAGCTGAAAACTGCTGATCTCAGCCACATACACCGGTTTCGGATCCTCAGCTACCTGCCGTGCAAATGAATAACCGATATTTCCTACAAGCGCCGCATCTACTCCGCCTTTCTTCATTATATGGTAAGTCAATGCGGTGGTGGTGGTTTTTCCATTGCTGCCGGTAATGGCGATGATCTTACTGTCTCCTTTGTACCGGTAGGCCAATTCTATTTCACTGATAATGGAGATGCCGGCTTTCCTGATCTTTTTTACTGTTTCATTTTTTTCAGGAATACCGGGGCTCTTCATTATTTCATCAGCCGCCATTACTATTTCAAGGTCATGGCCATTCTCTTTAAATGAAATAGCTGCCTGTATGAGATCATTTCGATAATTATCCTTCAAAGAGCTTTCGTCGGAAACGAATACATCATATCCTGCTTTCTGGGCCAGGAGGGCGGCACCTACTCCACTTTCTCCTCCACCTAATATGACTATACGCTTCTTCATATCAGAATTCACCGTACGGAAAATTGGTTCTTCAAAAGCATTAGGATTGGTAATGCACCACAATAATTTAGGACCGGATGGTTACTCAAAGGGGGGCGGAACGATGGCTTGGTTTTTCGTCAGTTAGTTTTGGTATACTTATCGCAGCTTTAGCGTAACAATACTCAGTACAACACATAATACTGTTACGATCCAGAAACGAGTCACTATCTTGGCTTCATGATATCCTTTCTTCTGATAATGGTGATGCAGCGGACTCATTAAAAAGATCCTTCTGCCGGCACCATATTTCTTCTTCGTGTATTTGAAATAGCTCACCTGCAGGATCACACTCACATTCTCCACTAAGAACACGCCGCAGAATATAGGTATCAATAATTCTTTGTGTACAATGATGGCGATGGCCGCAATGATTCCACCCAGTGTAAGGCTACCCGTATCTCCCATGAACACCTGGGCAGGATAGGAATTGAACCATAGGAACCCAATACAGGCTCCGATCATCGCCGCTATGAATATGGACAGTTCACCCAGGTTGGGGATGTACATTATGTTCAGGTAATCCGCAAACACAAAGTTTCCGCTGGCATAAGCAAATATGCCCAATAAGACTCCTATCAATGCCGAGGTCCCCGTACATAATCCATCCAACCCATCTGTTATATTGGATCCGTTCGATACTGCAGTGATGATAATGATCACTACCAGGATATAGAGCAGCCAGGTATAATCTCTAAGACCTGCAGGCAATAATTTAGAATAGTTGAACTCATGGTTCTTTACAAAGGGAATTGTAGTAATTGGAACCTTTGTTTCTGTGAAATGCTTTGTCCGTCCATTAATCTGTTTTGTTATAATGGTGGTATCGTTAGGATTTGGAGTACCGATATATTCCCGCCAGGTTATAACATTACTATTAAAATAAAGAACCGCACCAACCATAATTCCTATTCCTACCTGTCCTAATATCTTAAACCATCCTGCCAGCCCATCCTTATCTCCTTTTTTATATGCAATGCCATGCTCCTGTGCGAGCCGCCTGGCTCTTAATTTCAGGTAATCATCCACAAATCCAATCAATCCCAGCCACACAGTTGCAATCACCATTATTATAATATATACTGTGGTCAGGTTGGCCAGTAACAATGTTGGGATAAGAATGGCAAGTATGATGATTATTCCTCCCATCGTTGGCGTGCCTTTCTTGCTTTGCTCACCAGCAAGTCCCAGATCACGTACACTCTCTCCCACCTGTTTTCTTCTCAGGAACCAGATCACTCTTCTTCCGAATACCATTGACACTACCAGCGCCAATAACATGGCCAGTAGTACCCGGAAAGTGATGAATGTAAACAATGCACTTCCCGGGAACTTGATGTTCTGCTGCTTAAACCATTCAAATAAATGAAAAAGCATCTGGCCTTTGGTTTTTATTGAATTACCGTCCGAGTAATCTTTTTTATATCCCCGTATTATTGGGCTATCACCTTTCTCCCTGGATCCCGATTTCTATCGGGATAACTCTTCAAACATCGCTGTCACAACTTCCTTATCATCAAAATGGTATTTCACACCTTTTATATCCTGGTACTTCTCATGTCCCTTCCCTGCTATTAATAGTATGTCTTCCGGTTTCGCCAGACTGATTGCAGTCTTGATGGCTTCCTTTCTGTCAACGATGGCCAGGTATTTTCTTTTGGCCGCTACCGGTAACCCCTTTTCCATATCCCTGATTATCTCAGCAGGGTCTTCACTGCGGGGGTTATCACTGGTCAAAATCACCCTGTCGCTATATTCAACCGCTACTTCTGCCATCACCGGTCGTTTTGTTTTATCACGGTCACCACCACATCCCACCACTGTAATCACCTGTTCAAATCCTTTCTTCAGCTTCTTGATCGTGGCCAGCACATTCAGCAAAGCATCCGGTGTATGTGCATAATCCACGATGGCGATCACCTTATCCTTTGGCGAGATCATGTATTCAAACCTTCCTTCTGCACCGGTCAGCACGCTGAGACATCTCAATACCTCGTGCTTGTCTTCCTTCATGCACATGGCCGCTCCAAATACCGCCAGCAGGTTGTAGGCGTTGAACTCACCGATCAACCGGAAATGAACTTCCTGGTCGTTGATGATCATGACCAAACCCGACAAACTATTTTCAATGATCTTTCCTTTATACTCAGCCATCATCTTGAGGCTGTATAAATATTTTCTTGCCTGCGTATTCTGCAACATCACCATTCCTCTTTTATCATCCGCGTTGCTCAACGCAAAAGCGTTTGAAGGCAGCGAATCGAAGAAGGACTTTTTTACCCGGATATATTCATCAAATGTTTTATGATAATCCAGGTGATCATGTGTGATGTTGCTGAACAAACCTCCTGTGAATTGCAAACCGGCGATCCGGTGCTGGTGAACGGCATGCGAACTCACTTCCATGAAGGCATGTGTAACTCCTTCATCTGCCATTTGCCCCAACAACCGGTTCAGGCTTACTGCATCTGGTGTAGTATGCGTAGCCTCCAGTACCTTCCCTCCAATCATATTCTGCACAGTACTGATCAATCCACAGGTATATCCCAATGCTGTAAAGAGCTTATATAATAAAGTGGCAATGGTGGTTTTTCCGTTTGTTCCCGTAACACCCACCAGTTTTATGTTCTCTGTTGGCTGTCCGAAAAAATTATGGGCGATATAACCTGCAGCTGCTGCACTATTCTCTACCTGCACATATACCACCCCTTCTTTTCCAGCGGCCGGTATTGTTTCGCACACAATGACCGAAGCCCCATTTTCCAATGCTTTATCAATGAACTGATGACCGTCTGCTCCCGTTCCCTTCACCGCGATAAACAAACCATCTGGTTTCACCTTCCGGGAATCGATCTGGATATCTTTTACTTCCGTGTCAGTGCTACCGGCTACAGACCTGATGGCCACTTTATATAGTACGTCGCGCAATAACACGTTTATCAATAATCTTTTTATCGATCTAACTCAGCTCCAGCAATACCGATATTCCTTTTTGAAGGGCTGTACCGGGTGCTATTGACTGAGCCATTACTTTTCCTTTGCCCTTCACATTCACCTTCACCCCTATTGTTTCCAGCAGGTACAGTGCATCTTTCAATCCCATGCCCCGTACATTCGGCATCACCTTATTGCTGACAGTGCTGGATTTGATCACCGGCTGATAATTGGACGCATATACATTACTCCACTCACCTTTACTGGCTGAATCAGCATATTGCATCTTCAGCGTTCCATATACATTCTTAATATCCGTTGTATTACCTGCGTAGAAGTAAGAAGAACTGTCTTTCCGGGAAGCATACATGGCTGGCTGCTTCTGGTCCACATACATGGCGTATAATTTGGTGGCCACCTCCCTGAATACTGGCGCAGCTAACTGTCCGCCATAATGTAAAGCCGCATGTGGTCTTGTACGCACTACTACAATACAGGAGTATTGTGGATCATTGGCAGGAAAGTATCCAACAAATGATGCCTGGTACACCATGTCATTATATTTTATACTACCATCAGCCACATGCGCAGTACCTGTTTTCCCGGCAACCATAAATGGCATATTCTTAAAGGCAGGACGTCCGGTACCTTCTGTTATTACCATTTCCATGCTTTCCTTTGCTTCATTGATCACTGCGGGCTTAACAATGTTTTGTTCCAAAACCTGCGGTTCAAACTGCCTGGCGATTATTCCATCCTGCCGGATGCTGTTAACCAGGTAAGGTTTCATCATCACACCATTATTTGCAATTGCATTATATAATGTTAGCGTGTGTAATGGGCTTACCTGTAGTGCATAACCGAAGCTCATGGTGATCATGTTCATCACCCCTCCACGATCTTTATCCAATGGAGCCAGTTGAGGCTTTGGAAGATTTGACAGGTCGATACCTGAGCGAACATCCATGTGATACTTGTGGAGATAATCCCTGAACTCTTTGGGATTTTGAGCAAAGGCCTTGTATGCCAGCTTGCCCATTCCCACATTAGAGCTATGCGCAAAACATTCCTTAACAGATAATACTGATCTGGGTGCGCGTTCTGCATCATTTATTATTCGTGGCCCCACTACCATTCTTCCCGCGGTTCCCACTTCTACTTTATCATTCAAAGAGCTGCTTCCTTTATCCAGAATTGCGAGAAGAGTAACCAGTTTGATCGTAGATCCTGGTTCTGTTACGCGCAAAGCATAATTATCATCTTCATAATAGCTGCCATCGGGCTGGCGGCCGAGGTTAGCCATTGCCTTGATCTTTCCTGTTTTTGTTTCCATCACGATGCAGGTGCCATACTCTGGTTTCACAGAATCCATCATCTTCAGCAAGGCAGTTTCTGCGATATCCTGGATATTTACATCCAGCGTGGTAAATACATCCTTTCCATTTTCAGGTTCCACCTGGAATCCTTCAACCGGTATGGCACCACCAGCAACATATCTCACCAGTCTTTGCCCCCTTGTACCAGTGAGCAGGCTGTCATAAGTTCTTTCCAGGCCCACATTCATTTTCTTTACCTGTCCGTTGCTTGAAATATGCTCGCGTGATAAACCGATAGTCCGGTTAGCCAGTAACCCAAATGGAGAAAGTCTTTTACTGCTTTCTTCCACGATCACGCCGCTTTTATTTCTTCCCAGTTTAACCAGTGGAAATGCACGGAAGGTTTTGTATTCCTCGAATGACAATTTTTTCTTAAGCAGGTAGTACCGGTTCTTCTTTTTATATCCTTCCTGTAATTCTTTTTTATACTGTGAGGCTGTTTTGTCCTTAAAATATCCTGCCAAAGCAATACTGAATGAATCTATATTTTCTCTAAAAATCTTTCCGTTCTTGTTGCGCAATCCATCTGCTACAAAATCTATATATATATCAAACTGCGGAATGGAAGTGCTCAGCATCTGTCCGTCTTCACTATATATAGTCCCTCTTTCTGCATCCAGTTCCACAATGCGCTGATGAAGACTATCACTCATGCTGCGCCAGTAACTTCCCTGGAAGCGCTGGATGTAGAAGGCTTTGCCGAGGACTAACAGGCTCAGCAATACCATGCCGAGAAAACTGAAGTATACCCTCCACAATATGTCGCGCCTGACTTCCAATGCCCCTTTATTTTAGTTGTTTTGTATTCCAGTCTACTGCTCTGCTTCCTATTCATTGCCTGCGGGTGCAGTAAGTACCGCCGGCGATTGTGTCAATTCTCTTAATCCCAATGGTTCCACCGCTTTAACCAGCTCACTTTGCTTGCTTCTGAACATAACCTCACCTTTTACAGTCTTATATTCATGCTGCAATTCTTTTACTTCCCTGGCGGTCCGGTTAATGTAGCGGGTGGTCTTGTCTGCATAGTGACCATTATATATATATATAACAGCCAGCAGTGTGAGAAACAGAAAGAAGGGGATTTGCTTAACAACGGATTGATAATTCAACCATTTCTTCCATCCTTGTGATACAGGTTCCTGTTTTATTTCATCTTGTTCGTTAATGTCCTGTGTTTCCTGGTCTTTCATTCCGTTAGTTTATTCTATTCAGTTTGTGTTCTTATTTTAGTCTTTTTGTTTTCGTGACTTGCTTTCTTTGCGCAATCCTCAACTTTGCACTTCTTGCTCTCGGGTTCTCCCTCGTTTCTTTCTCTGACGGGATAACTGGTTTTTTTGTTATTACTTCCAGTTCATTTACTGGTTCGGTATTGACAAAAGGATTTTGATCCGGCTCATCAAATGAACCACGACGAAAGAAATTCTTAACCAGTCTATCCTCAAGAGAATGAAAAGTGATGATGGCAATCCGGCCGCCTGGCTTCAACAGATTGGGAACCTGCTGGAGCATTTCTTTTAATGCACCCAATTCATCATTCACTTCAATACGCAGTGCCTGGAAAACCTGAGCAAAGTACTTGTTGGGATTTCCTTTTACCATTCCCCGGAGAGCATTCTTGAAGGCTTCAATTGTTTTCAGTCCTGCAGAAGGCAGCACTGAACGCAATTGCACAATAGTTTTTGCCAGCGTTTTGGCATTGGTAACTTCTCCGTATTGCTCAAAAAGTTTATGGAGTCTTTCTTCTGAATAGGTATTGACTACATCAAACGCAGTGACCGACTGACGCTGGTCCATTCGCATGTCCAATGCAGCATCGAAGCGGGTTGAGAAACCACGACGGGCTTCATCAAACTGGTGACTGCTGACGCCGAGGTCAGCCAGTATTCCATCAACCGCATTGATTTGGTGTAATCGAAGAAACCGTTGAAGATGGCGGAAATTATGAGGCACAAAGATCAATCGTTGATCATCAGGACTGTTTTGCCTTGCTTCCTCATCCTGGTCAAAGGCAACCAGTTTACCGCTTTTCCCTAACTGTTGAAGAATAGCCCTGGAATGACCGCCTCCACCAAATGTGCAATCCACATAAATGCCATCAGGTTGGATATTCAGCCCTTCCACGCTTTCTTTAAGCAAAACAGGTATATGGTAACCGGGGGATCGGGAATCGGAATGTTGGTCGCTATCAGGATTCTTTCCCATTGCTTTCCAGACTTTCTAATTATCAATACCCGGGGTCTTATTCATTACCTCGTTGCCAAGGTTACTAAATGCTTCCGGTGAGAATGATTCAAAGAGCTGTTTGTACTTATTACTATCCCAGATTTCTATTTTATCGCCCGCTGCCGCCAGCACAATGTCCTTTGTCAGATCAGCGTGCACTTTCAAATTTGGAGGCAACAGCAGCCTGCCTGCGCTATCCGGCTCTACCATCGTGGCACCATTTAGAAAATAGCGCCTGAACTCTCTCACTTTCGGATCAAAATCATTCAAAGCCCTGATCTTGGCGTAAAGGGGCTCCCAGTTTTTCACGGGGTACAGACACAAACACTTTTCAAATCCCCTGTTGATAACAAAGCGGGATCCCTCTTCTTCCGGTAGCTGCTTTTTGAAGCCTGCCGGTAGAAGAAAGCGGCCCTTTGCATCCAATGTGGCCTCGAATTCTCCCAGAAAGTCTATCAATATCAAGGGTTTGAGTCAAGTTTGTACTAATTCCCACAAAATAACACTTTTTCCTACTTCCTTACCAAATTTTTCGATTTTTATTTTTTCCACAGGCGTTTATAGCCTGAAACCCTTGCTGGTAGCCGATTTGGCTGAGTGGAGACCCAAAACTACTTTTTACCCAGTGAATTGACTGTGAATTGTTGTTAGCATGCTGTGGATAACCCTGTTCCAGGTGTGAATTGTGTACTGGCCAATGCCGTTGACAGTTCCTATTTTTAAGGTCCAATACTCGCGCTTATGGCTGGTTATTCTGGTACACCATTACTGAAAAAACTGGGCATCAAACCTGAAATGAAGGTTATGCTGATACAGCAGCCTGATGATTATTTCAAATTCCTTGAATTAAATATCAGTGAACAGCTATGCAAAAAAGGTCAGGTGCCTGATCTTATACATCTCTTTGTAAAAAACAATGCAACGTTTGAAAATGAGATGAAGAAACTCAAACCCATAATCAAATCAAACACTTCCATTACTATCTGGATCTCCTGGTATAAGAGATCTGCGAAGATCCCCACTGATATTACAGAAGATACCATTCGCAATTATGCATTGAAAAATGATCTGGTTGATGTAAAGGTTTGTGCAGTGAGTGATTTATGGAGCGGATTGAAACTGGTAGTGCCACTGGCTAAACGTTAGTATCTTTACAGGCCGACAGTTAGTCGCCGCCTATGCACCCCAAGGATCTTTCTATTTACGATTTCACTTATCATCTTCCTGATGAAAAGATTGCGTCCTTTCCACTTTCGGAAAGAGATGCTTCAAAATTGCTTGTCTATAAAGAAGGAATAATCACGGAAGATACCTACCGGAATATTGATGCGCATTTGCCCGAAGCTTCATTACTTGTTTTTAATAACAGCAAAGTCATCGAAGCAAGATTACTTTTCCAAAAATCCACCGGTGGTGTGATTGAAATATTCTGTCTTGAACCAGACAGCCGATACAATGATGTAACAACAGCCATGTTGCAACAGGGCAGTGTTTACTGGAAATGCCTGATTGGTGGTGCTTCCAAATGGAAACATGGGCAGTTACTGGACAAACAAATCGTTTCCGGCGATATGATAGTTCAGCTTTCTGCCAGGTATGTAGAAAAAGCGGCCGATTCCTTCCTGGTAGAATTATCCTGGCAACCTGATCATCTTTCATTTGCTGAACTGCTTCACCTGGCCGGAGCCATACCACTTCCACCCTATATCAAACGCAAACCTGAAAGCAGTGATGCCGAACGATATCAAACAATCTACGCTAAGCAGGATGGTTCTGTTGCCGCACCAACAGCGGGATTACATTTTTCTCCTGCCGTATTCGAAAAATTAGTAGCACATAATATCAATCACACTTATCTCACGCTTCATGTTGGAGCCGGCACTTTTAAACCGGTAAAGAGTGAGAAAATGTCAGGCCATGAAATGCATGCTGAATTCATTGATGTATCCAGGGAAACACTGCAATTGCTGATAAATAACCTTGATAAAATAATAGCAGTGGGTACCACTTCGTTACGCACATTGGAAAGCCTGTACTGGCTGGGTGTCCAAACTTTTGGAAAAACCGGATCATCTCCATCGATCGTAAATCAATGGGAACCTTATGAAACTGACGGAAACATTTCAACACAGAACGCATTACTTGCATTATTGAACTGGATGGAGAAAAATAAAACAGATCGTCTGCTTGCAAAAACCCAGATCATTATTGCACCCGGTTATAAACCCAGAATGGCGAGAGCCCTGATTACTAATTTCCACCAGCCACAATCAACTCTCTTGTTGCTGGTAGCTGCGCTTATTGGTGAAAAATGGAAGGAAGTGTATGATTATGCACTCCGGAATAATTTCCGGTTCCTTAGTTATGGAGATGGCTGTTTACTGTGGATCTCACCCTGAAAATGCTGTACATGCCTTTCTTTTCTCAGGGGCAATTGAACCGTAAATGTGCTTCCCTTTCCTAACGTACTGTCAACACTGATCTGGCCCTCATGTGCCTGTACCATGGTTTTCACATAGCTCAGACCCAGACCAAATCCTTTTACGTTGTGGATATTACCGGTATGGGCACGATAGAATCTTTCGAAAACCCTTTTTACTGTTTCCTTGCTCATTCCGATACCATTATCCTCTACTTTGATGACAATATTCTTTTCGTTAGAAGTAGTGGTGATCTTTATACGTAGCGGTGTATTTTCCTTAGCATACTTCACTGCGTTATCAACCAGGTTATTGACAAGATTGGAAAAATGCACCTCGTCGGCATTAACAAGATCCTGCGAAGCTTCAAGCAATAATTCTGCTTGCCCCTGTTTGTCCTGTAGTTGCAATGCAAAATTATCTACCACATCCTTGATCACTTCATGAACATGCATTGGCTTGAGATTCAGTTCTACTTCCTGCTTTTCCAGTTGAGACGCTTTCAATATCGTTTCAACCTGGCGGTTCATGCGCTGGTTCTCTTCTTTGATGATGGAACTGAAATAACGGATCTTTTCCCTGTCCTGTAAAACTTTTTCATTTTTCATGGCATCCACGGCCAGTGAGATAGTCGCCAATGGCGTCTTAAACTCATGGGTCATATTATTGATGAAATCATTCTTGATCTCACCCAGTTTCTTCTGACGCAGCATGGTGCGAACAGTCAGGTAAAAAGCTGCAATGATAATAAGGGTAAAAAAGATGGCTGTGGCAAATCGGATACTTAAGGACTGGATCGCCACTTTTTTATAATCAACCACTAATACTTCCAGCGTTTCATCGATAGAAAGATTTTCCCCTGCGGAGCCACTGGGAGCATAAATAACATATCCTCTTGAATAGTTATTAATAGTATCTTCCAGCTCAGTGAAGTAGTTCCTGGTTTGCCGCTCGGCTATGATGTTTACGCTTCGAAACCCTCCGGTGTGCAACAGGAATTCAAATTTTATATCTTCCAGGCCCACCGATACAAAGGCATCCCGGATCATTTTCTCGAGTTCCTGCCCTGTAAACTTTTTACCCAGCATGGTAGGTTTGAGAAAATCAAGTGTGAAATCTTCCTGGAATAAATTACCCGTTCTGCTATTGCTGTTATTATTGAGGGGGTAAGTAGCTTTATAGCTTGCCAGTTCATCTCCTACAATATTTACAGCTTTTACGATCTTTTCTTTGATCTGCTCCCGGCGCAAAAGAACCATATTATTGAGCCAGGATAGCTGGATCAGGATAATTCCACAGAGAGAGATACTTATAAGAATAATTATGATCGTGAATATTCTTTTCACAAACGAAACTGCTTATTTGACGGAAAGATAACTGGTTTTTTACAACCAAAGTAATCCTGCAAAAATACACTGGGAAACGCCAATATGGAAGTCTTCTATTATAGGGACTAATAATTTTAACGGGATTTTATACCCGTAATAATAACCTCCCTGACGGCCTTGCTTTCTGCAATTAAAAAAAGAGCGGGGAATGGTTTTTATTACTAACTTGAAATATGATTGAACCGGGCGCGGGTATATTGCTGATCGCAGATCCATTCCTTAAGGATCCCAATTTTCTTCGAACTGTAGTCTTTTTATGTGAGCACAAGGAAGAAGGCAGCTTTGGTTTTGTTCTCAACCGCCCCTTTACCAATACAATAGATGAGCTGATCCCGGAATTACAGGAACATAAATTACCTGTTTTCTATGGCGGACCAGTGCAACAGGATACCATTCATTTCCTGCATCAATACCCGGAAGATATTCCCGGCGGACAGGAAATACTGAAAGGTGTATACTGGGGTGGTGATTTTGACAGAATGGTAGAGCTTCTACGATCAAACAGCCTGGATCCGGCCAAGATAAGATTCTATATTGGTTATTCCGGATGGGGAAGCGGGCAACTGGATGATGAATTGAAAGAGAAGTCCTGGCTCACAGTGAAAGCAACCCGTAAACTGGTATTCCACCGCAAGTTTGAGGAGATCTGGAAAGAATCACTGAAGCTACTGGGAGGTGATTATGAAATGATGATCAACTTCCCTATTGATCCGCAACTCAATTAACTATTGAATTCCCAGTATAATTCCGTATTTAAACATAACACTATGCGACGAATCCTACTCGGCCTCGCTCTAAGCTCCACAATGTTTTTATCTTCCTGTGACACATTGAAACAGATCGCCAGCGTTATTGCACCTTCAGAATTTGAAATGGTAACCGGACTTAAAGATGCATTATCACAGGGACTCTTTAGGAGCTTTGATGCATTTGCCGATCCAAATGGCAATCCTTTTGTGCGATTTGTTTTCCCCGGTGATGCCGCCAAAATTGAAAAGACCCTTCATGATCTTGGACTGGATAAGCTGGTAAACACTGTTACCAGCAAGTTTACGTATGCTACATCTTCTGCAGTCAGCGCTGCCAAACCTATATTCCTGGAATCAGTGAAGAAAATGAGTTTCAGGGATGCGGTGAGCGTATTGATAACTGATAATACCCATGCCGCCACTGAGTATTTTAAATCTGCCATGACGCCTCAATTAATGGTAGCCTTTCGACCAATTGTAGACAGTACTATCAATGTGCAGGGTGCTGCAAAGGAATGGAGCAGCCTGGTAAATGTATATAACAAGATCCCTCTTATTAACAATAAGCTGGAACCCAGCTTAACTGATTTTATTGCTGCACGTGCAATAGATGGAATGTTTGGCGTAGTGGCCAATGAAGAAGAGAATATCCGTACAAAATACGAATTCCGTAAAACGGATATGATGAAAAAAGTGTTTGGGTATGCGGAACAGGAATTAAAACGCCGACAGCAACAAAAAGGTTAGGCCTTAACAGCCTTGCGTAATTTCTTTCTGGCGTAAATAAAATCAATCAGCAACACTACAACCAGGATCAACAATCCAAGAAATTCTCTTGCGTCTTCAATCCAGGGCTTTTCTGCATGCATGGTTTTGGTGAGTCCTTCTGCATCATGTTTTTCTATCCAATCAATCACTCCATCCGGAGTAAATACAAGATAGACAGCATAGATGGCATAAATAACTATTCCGATCAGGTAGGCACTGGGATAATATTTTCCCCTGAATGCCAGCCAGCATAATATTGCAGCATACAGGTAAATTGGTATCCAGATATAGGGATCAGGATCATTGTACTGAAGTGCAGCAAACAATACGAAAAGAATAGCCCAGATGATGTTGAAGATTTTCATGTAGCCAAAGTACAAAAAAGTAGTTATTGTCCCAACCACTCTTTAAACCCATTTACCCTTTCACGGCTAACTACTGTTTCTGCTGTGGTGCCAGGTGATAGTTCCAGCTTAAGCCTTCCGCCCAGCCACGTATGCACTTTAGTAATGGCTTCAATGTTAACCAGCAAATGCCGGTTGATACGATAAAATTTATTCGGCTGTAGCTGATCTTCCAGTTGTGCCAGGGTAGATTCCAATAAGTATTTATTGTTGCTGAAGTCCACCGCATAACAGAGTTTTCCATCTGCAAAGCAATAGGCAGTCATCTCTGTCTTAAGATAGCTCAGCTGCTGCCCTCTCTTGATCAATAACCGCTCTCTGTATCGATTGGAATTCATTTCCTGCACCAGCTTCATGATCTTATCAGACAATCCGTTTTCTTTTTGAGAATACAACTGCCTGTATTTTTCAACTGCCTGTTCCAGCTCTTTTTCATCAATAGGTTTTAGCAGGTAATCCACACTGTTCACCTTAAACGCCTTCAACGTATATTGATCAAAAGCAGTGGTAAAAATAACCGGAGCCTTAACCGGTGTTTGCTGAAAAATATCGAAGCTCAATCCATCTGCCAACTGGATATCCATGAAGATGAGATCGATGTCTTCGGCGTTGCGCAGGAAGCGCACGCCTGATTCAACACTGTCCAGCCTGCACACCACTTCTATTTCGTCATGGATGCTCTTGAGCAGTTTGGTTAACCGGCTTGCTGCCGGCGCCTCATCTTCAATGATAAGAATTCTCATATTAATTTTCGATCAATGGAATGGATACAATAAAACTGGAGCCGTTTTCCTGCACTTCCACCTTTCTGTCACTTAAAAGCTTATAACGGTTACGGATATTATCCAGCCCGATACCCGTAGACTCATTCAGCTGGTTCTTTTTTTGCAGATTATTACTCACTACCAGTTGCCCATTTTCAGCAAATACATCAATCCGCAAAGGTTTTTCACTGGAAACAATATTATGCTTGATGGCATTTTCCATCAATATTTGTAACGATAGCGGAATGATCTTCCTGTTCAGCTTTTCTTCCGGCACATTGATGGATATCTCCAGGTTATCTCCAAATCTTGTTTTCAGCAGAAATGCATATGCTTTCAGTACATCCAGCTCTTCCTTTAAAGAAATGCTATGCTCATCTTTAACTTCCAGAATATGCCTGTAAACCTTTGACATCTGCTGAACAAAATCAACTGCCCTTTTTGGATCTTCAGGGATGATTGACACCAATGTATTCAGGTTATTAAATAGAAAATGAGGATTAACCTGTGTCTTTAAGGCATCCAATTGCGCATAAAGACTTTCCCGTTTCAACATTTCTTTCTCTTTCACTGATTTTTCCAGTTCTCGTTTGAAATAAATACTTTCATAAATAGCTACCACAGTAAGAGAACAAAATATAGCGGCGGCATTGGAATTTGTAACTACAAATCCTATATCAAAGCCTGGATAAAAATGATTGTGCTTTAATCCACAAATATCCAGCAGGTATCCAAGTACATTATTGGTGATCAGGGTATAAATGAGCATTACCATTGATTGCACCATAATCCTTTTCCTGGTATCATTGAAAGCCGGATACCTGCTTCGGGCCCATATTAAAATAAATCGATTGCCTAACCATATAGCAGCAGTGATAATGAACGTGCTGATATAAACCATCCAGGTAAAGTAGGGTGGCCGGTCAAATCTCCATCCGAAGAAAATAATAGGAATGATAAACGAAGCCAGGGGAACCAGGATGATGGTTACCAGCCTGTCATCAAATCCTATTTTTCTATTGGTCTGCCGCATGCAGTAAAATTAGCAATCGTTATGATCAAAAGGTGATCTGGTAATTGATATTCGGGAAAAAGCCTATCTGGTCAATCCTGCCAATAGCCGCCGTCTTCGGGTTCAATGTCTGCAAATAGATATTCTTGTTGTTCGTCAGGTTCTGAAAATCAACATACCACTTCTGGGTTGCTCTTTTTCCGTTCTTGATAAAGGAGAACTTGAGGTCCCAGCGCCAGTAAGCATTATGGCGCAGACTATAAGCTTCGTCTTCTTTGAAGATCACATAACCGGCCGTTTCAGAAGCATTCAGATCAAAAGGTGTATAGGGTTGTCCGCCCGCAAATGCCAGTTTGGTATCGATGCCCAGCGCTGATTTGGGTCCTACTTTAAACTCCTTACCACCAAGGATATTAGTTACAAAATGTGTGTTGAATGCGGTGCTTCTCCATATCTCATCGCTTCCCCGATATTTTGATTCAAAAACTGAGGCAGTTACCAGCCAGTAAAATCCTTTATTAAGAAAGCGTTCCAGCGTCAGCTCCGCTCCGTAATTATAACCATTACCCTCATTCACCAGGTTTGTTTTATCAGGAAAATAAAAATCAGCACCTGCATTCAACATACTGAAACTGGAACGCGTTCTTTCAACTGCGGCATCATAAATATATTGTCCGTATACCTCAGCTTTTAGCCGCAGATACCTTGAAAAACTGATATCATAGCCCAGCACGCCATGCAGGCTTTTAACCAGGTCCAGGTCTTTATTGGTTAAAGCTCCACCGGCAGATTGATAGAAATACACTTCCAGTGGCTGTGTCTGACTATGCAATCCTGTCCCAAATGAAATGGACTGATTGGGCTGCAACTGGTATTTAATATTCCATCTCGGTTCAATGCTCCAGGTATTATTCAATGTAAAGAACTGGTAATATACTCCCAGGTTGGAAGAAAGCCGGTCAGAGAAACGATGGCCCAGGTTAGTAAATGCCTTTATCAGCGATGCACGCTTATTAATATCCACAAAGCGTGTCATGGTGGAATCACCATCACGGATAAACTCTTTGTTGAGTGTAAGCCTGGTCAAATCAGCAACAAATCCTGCAGTAAACTGATTCTTTGCATTGATTTTTTTGTTGAATGTATAACCGGCAGAATATTTTACCTGATCGTAATTGGTATTGTTGGAAGGCTTACCGGGTTTATTCGCTTCTACGATATGCTCATTGTATTTTGATTTAAACCCTGAAACAGCCAGTATTGCTTTACCCGAAGTGTTTGGGTTAAAGAAATAAGTATGTGTTAAGCCGGTTACACCGGTAAGCGATTTGAATTTCCGGTCCCTCAGTGTACCATCATTGGATGCATATAAATTATCTTCCTCTTCAGCAGGAAAATTGATATGGCTCTCCCCACCTAATCCAAACCAGCTAAAGGTGCCTGCCTTCTTTGTAGGCATATTGACCTTGAAACTGGCATCCTGGTAATAAGGTGTTGAGTTACCGGTACCCACACTTAAACCAACAGCCTGTATGGCAGCTACCAGGGAATAGCGGTAGTTCACCAGGAAAGATGATTTGGTTTCCATATTCAAAGGACCTTCTGCTCCCACTTCAAATCCATTGAAACCCATCTGTCCCAGGAATTCATATTTTTCATTATTACCGTTACGCATGCGCAGATCAAATACACCTGCCACTGCATTGCCATATTGTGCAGGGAAAGCACTGGTTATAAAATCTGAACTTTTAAGTGTATTGGTATTTAATATGGTAACCGGGCCGCCTGTTGATCCCAATGTGCTGTAATGGTTTGGATTGGGAATATCAATTCCATCCATGCGCCATAATACTCCTGAGGGTGAATTACCTCTTATGATAATATCGTTGCGTGCATCATTGGTACCGCTGACACCTGCAAAGTTCTGGGCCATTCTGCTGGGGTCATTCCTGGTACCGGAATAACGGAATGCCTCGTCCACGCTCAATTGCCTTGCACTTACCAGGGCTGCATCATTCAATGCCCTGTTCTTGGGGCGACCAGAATTAACGATCACCTCATCCAGTTTTTTGATCTTTTCCTTCAGCTTTATCTCAATCACTACTTCTTTGGAGGAAGTAACTTCAATATGCTGAATAATAGCCATCTCATATCCAATATTGCTGGCGATGATGGTTTGTCGCCCAATAGGAACACGAGTCAACTTAAATGCTCCTGTTGAATCCGTGATGGAAGCAATGGCCGGCATTCCTTCAATAGTCACCGTTACATTACTCAAAACATTTCCTGATTGTTCATCTACAACCGTTCCCCTGATCGTTTGTCTGAAATTTATATCCTGTGACATGGCCATTCCACCCAGGCAGAACAGCAGTACTGCCAGTAAAACTTTTTTCATACAATAAGTATTTTTTGAGGCCATTTGCCGTTAGCTATTAGCTGAGAGCTAGTGGCCAGTAGCTTAATTCTTTACCGATCCGCAATGATTGAATTCCTGTACCGCTTCATTCAGTTTGGAGATATCATCATTGATCGCTTTTGCCTTGGCAATTGCCTGTTCACATTTGCCAAAACTTTCCGCCACCACTGTTGATACGGTTTTGCGATTCAGGTGTTTTAATTCGCGGGTTGAGGAGATATAAAGGAAATAATCACCCGGACTGCCTTCAGTACCATTGATAAAAACAGCCTGATTGCCATTGTACACTGGCTTGGAAGAAGCATCGCTTGATTTTTGCAGGAATTTAATGGAGCCGTCTTCGATTACTTTGAAGAAATCACCTTTGATGCAAAGGAATTTATCCTCTCCAATGATGGCAGCCTGCAAAGCGCTCCCGTCATAATTCTTTTTCTTATTCTCGCTATCCAGTAAAGTAAGGGAAGAGTTACTGCGGATCTTTTCCTTAATGTATCCTGAAACGGTGCTGCCATCAGTTAATACAATATTGCCTTTGGTGAATCCTTTGGGGGGTTCTGTTTGAGCAGTAGCCGCCAGAGAAAGAATGCTTAAACTCGCCAAGGCGAGTATGGTTATCGTTTTCATGTCTGTTGATTATTGGTTAATGGTTTATTTACAATACAATGCTACTCAGGAACAGAGGCCTGTACAATCAAATTGGAGTGAGTTGGGGAATTGGCGGATTGAGTTGTAAATCCGGTACTGAATCAGTCGATTTTGGCCACAGAGAAGCACAGAGAAAAAGAGAGCCACAGAGTATACTCTGCGGCTCTCTTTTTCTCTGTGGCCGTCTGTGGCCTGATAAATTTGGGATTCTACACTATAGGAAAAATAGTATTATTCTACCATGGTGGCACCTTCAGCCAGTAATGTCACTTTGTTATTTAATACTTCTACAAAGCCGCCGGTGATATCAAAGAATGCAACATGACTTTGCTTGTCTTTTAAAACTTTCACACGACCTGCCTTAAGGGCACTTACCAGTGGAGCATGTTTTTCAAGCACTTCAAAAGAACCACTGATGCCCGGCATTTGCACGCCATAGACTTCGCCGCTGTAAAGTTTCTTTTCGGGAGTGAGTATTTCGAGATTCATTTAATTCAGTTTTGACACCAGGTTTTATCCCTGGGCCTGTGCCATCAGTTTCTTTCCTTTTTCAATTGCATCATCAATTGTGCCCACCAGGTTGAAGGCAGCTTCAGGATATTCATCCACTTCACCGTCCATGATCATATTGAATCCACGGATGGTTTCTTCAATTGGAACCAGTACACCTTTCAGACCAGTGAAGGCCTCAGCCACATGGAATGGCTGTGAAAGGAAACGTTGCACTTTTCTTGCACGGGCAACTGTCATCTTATCTTCATCACTCAATTCATCCAGACCCAGGATGGCAATGATATCCTGCAACTCTTTATACCGCTGCAACATCAGCTTTACCCTGTTAGCGCAAGTGTAGTGCGCCTCACCCACGATCAACGGGCTAAGGATACGGCTGGTAGAATCCAGCGGGTCAACCGCAGGATAGATACCAAGGTCAGCGATCTTTCTTGACAATACCGTTGTAGCATCCAGGTGAGCGAAGGTTGTGGCAGGAGCCGGATCGGTAAGGTCATCCGCAGGTACGTATACCGCCTGTACGGAAGTGATTGATCCGTTCTTGGTAGAAGTAATTCTTTCCTGCATGATACCCATCTCAGTTGCCAGCGTAGGCTGGTAACCCACGGCGGAAGGCATACGACCCAACAGGGCTGATACCTCAGAACCTGCCTGGGTGAAACGGAAGATATTATCAACGAAGAACAGGATGTCTTTTCCTTTTCCTTCTCCATCACCATCACGATAATATTCTGCGATAGTCAGACCAGAAAGGGCAACACGTGCACGGGCACCAGGAGGCTCATTCATCTGTCCGAATACGAAAGTGGCTTTTGAATCAGCCAGTTCTTTCATATCAACCTTGCTAAGATCCCATCCGCCTTTTTCCATGCTGTGTTTGAATCCTTCACCATATTTCATGATACCGGCTTCAATCATTTCACGCATCAGGTCATTTCCTTCACGGGTACGCTCACCCACACCTGCAAACACGGATAAACCGGAATAGGCTTTTGCGATATTGTTGATCAGTTCCTGGATCAATACTGTTTTTCCTACTCCTGCACCACCAAACAGACCGATCTTACCACCTTTTGCATAAGGCTCAATCAGGTCAATAACCTTGATACCGGTAAATAATACTTCAGTAGCTGTACTCAGGTTTTCAAATGTGGGAGGTTTGGAGTGGATCGGACGACCACCTTCTTTTGAAACAGCAGGCAATCCATCAATCGGATCACCGGTTACATTGAACAGACGACCTTTAATGGCTTCCCCGGTTGGCATGGCAATGGCCTTGCCAGTATCTTTTACCTGAGTGCCTCTTACAAGACCCTCGGTTCCATCCATGGCAATGCAACGAACACTGTCTTCACCCAGGTGTTGCTGGACTTCCAGAACCAGCGTTTCACCATTCTCTTTTTTCAGTTCTAATGCATTGTAAATCTCGGGGAGTTTACCGTCGAATTGTACGTCAACTACCGCTCCGATGATCTGCTTTACTTTGCCAACATTTGCCATATATATGCAAGGGTTTAAATTGGCCGCAAAGGTAAGGGGGTGGAGGGGAACTATGAAATGTAAAATGCAGATTTTCTGGTGTGGAAAACCCGGGTTTTTGGGGAAAAGTGAGCGGCCGGTTACGCATGTAGTTCCCGGCCGCAAACCCTTTTTAGCTGCTAGCCATTAGCCGCTAGCCGCTAGCTACTTTCCGAATGCTGGACTTTTCCGAATCGCGGATATTAAGGGATTATCCAATTTAATGTCCAGACACTAGTAGCTAGCAGCTAGTAGCTAGTGGCTTTTTCCTCAATACCCTGTATTCTGCGGCAGGGCATTCCCAAGGTCAATTTCCCGCTGCGGTACCGGCAGGATCAGGCGGGGGAAATTATAGGGGTGCCCGTTCGCTGATAGCTGAAGCCGCTTTACGGTAAAAAACCGGTCGCCCTCAAAAGCAAGTTCCCGATACCGTTCCATTACTATTACATTGGCATTGGCAATGGAACCCAATGGACCCAGCCCTGCTCTGTCACGGATAATATTCACATCCGCTAACGGACTGTTGGGGCCGATTGGAGCACCACCTTTCCGGAAATTGGCTTCAGCCCGTGTGAGATACATCTCAGCCAGCCGGATAACGGGTATTGTTTTATACAGATCACGCCATTTTGAAGTCATTTTTCCAGTTGCGCCGGAAATACTCTCGCCATCATAAAAGAACTCTCCCCTTTCATCCCCTGCCTCGTATTTTGCCAGGTGAGCAGGTGTTATCTGTAACTCACCGCGACCAACCGGGTCACTGGAATAAAAAGTAGTTATTCCGTAATCAGTGGTTCCTGAATTACTCTGACTGGTTTGCTGAATGGCAAATATGTCTTCAGATGAGTTACCTGCATTATTGAAGGCTTTGTCAATGGAAGAAACAAGAGAGAACTCCCCCGACTGTATCACTTCATTTGCCGCTGTAGCAGCCTGGGCATATTTTGCCTGTGATAAATATACCCGTGAAAGAAATGCCAGTGCAGAAAAACGTGTAGCCTTGAATGCCGGTGCACTCTCAGGCATTTTAGCGGCGGCATCTGTAAGATCACTTACTATCTGGTTATACACCGCTTCAACAGAAGCCCGGGGTAATTTGTCCCTTGAAGGATCATATCCTGAAACCGGCTGTAGGATCAGGGGCACACCAGGATTTGCTGATGTATTTCCTGCTGAATAAGGCAGCGCAAAAAAGTTAACCAGGTAATAATAGGTTACTCCGCGAAAGAATTTGGCCTCTCCTTCCACCTCATCTTTTTCATCAGCCAGCAGCACGCCCAACTTGCTTAATACAATATTGGCCGCATTGATAGTATGGTATGAGTTAGCCCAAACCTGATAAACATAGGGATTAGTGGTAACCTGGGCATTATTATGCAGGTCATCATATTCAGCAAATGTTCCCGCCCAGTCAATATCACCATCATTGATCAATAGCTCACCAAACGTATTATACTTTTCGCCAAAAGCGTTTGCATTCTGCCAGGTTGAATAAGCACCTGCAAGTACAGCTTTCACATCATCCGCTGTTCTGATCTCATCAGGCGTCAATGTATTCTGTGGCGGCACATCCAGCTTTTTATTGCAGGCAACCGCCAGCATTAAAGCCATTACTAATAAATATATTCTTGAGGTCATTTTGCTTAAGTTTTAAAATAGGTAATCGATTATCAGAATCTCACATTCACTCCCAGTGAAAAAGTTTTAGGTTGGGGAACTGTATAGAAATCCGTTCCACCTGTAATGTTTTGCACTGCGGTTACCCTCGTACCTAATGTATTTACTTCCGGATCGCTGATATAATCAGTAACAGTCAGCAGATTGGCAGCAGCAACATACACACGTGCACTGCTGATCTTGAGTTTGCTGGTCAATGTTGCCGGCAGATTATATCCCAGGCTCAGCTGACGGAGCCGTAAATAAGACCCATCATAAAGCCAGCGGGAAGAAGTGCGTTCACCGGTTGACATGAAAATACCGAGTCTTGGCACCTTGGTGATATCACCCGGTTGCCTCCACCGGTTTAAAACTTCTCTTGTCTGGTTATCCAACCCCTGTCCAAAGCCAGAGGTCATAAAACGGCCAGCATTATTGTATACATCATTGCCGTAAACAAATGTGAAGAATACATTCAGGTCAAAACCTTTATAGGAAAGGGTATTGGTCAAGCCACCTGTAAAATCAGGATTGGCATTACCTACAATCTGTCTTTTAGCTGCATTGTAATCATTGGTAGGTTTATCATCATCGTCCAGAAACAGTGCATCGCCATTATCAGGGTCAACCCCAATGAATTTTGGCATGAAGAATACGCCCATTGGTTGCCCTTCAACAGCTCTCTGGAATTCACTGCCTTCAATGATCTGCCCTTCAATATTCCTGATCTTGTTTTTATTAAACCCGATATTGAAGGAGGTGGTCCATTTAAAGTTCTTTGATTCTATATTGCGACTATTGATCAGAATTTCGAGCCCCTTATTTTCCAGGCTGCCCAGGTTCTGGAATATGGTATTGAGATAATTGATATTGTCAAAATAGCCATTGGTAGCAGGCACATTCACTGCCAGCAGCAGGTCTCTTGTCTGTTTATTATACCAGTCAATTTCACCTGATACACGGCCATTCCACAATCCGAATTCCAATCCTATATCTACCTGTGTTGTCTTTTCCCATTTCAGGCTGGGATCTCCCAATTGAAATGGAATAAAGCCAGGCAGGCTTGGATAGTTTGAAATATTGAACAGGTCAAGAAACTGGTGCTCTCCTATTTCCGCATTACCAGTGATACCCCAGCTTCCACGCAGTTTCAGGTAATTAATGAGATTGCTGCTCTTCATGAAATCTTCTTCTGATACAATCCATCCACCTGATAACGCAGGGAACACACCATACCTGTTTTCCGGACCAAAGCGGGATGAACCATCCACACGCACACTTCCACCAAACAGGAATTTCTCATTATAGGTAATATTGGTACGGAGGAAATAGGAAAGAAAATTATAGCGTCCATTTACTGAATTACCAAAAGTTACATTGGTAGCACCGGAAAGATTTTTTACAGCAGCAGATGGATAATCTTCAGCCTGTTGATTGGACTGCCTGAGATCATTCTGCAGATAGCTCATGCCCAATAAGGTGGTGGACTTGAATTTCTCTCCTGTGATCGGGGCCCAGGTAAAGTAATTATTGGTATTGAAGCTTACATTCTGGGAAGTAAAGAATTCACCCTGGCCAATTCCCTGTCCGTCCTGTGTGCGTTTATCTGCAAAAGTTTCCTGTGTCATATTCAACATATCAGCTCCAAACTCAGACCGGAAACTTAAAGTGGGCAATATGGAAAGATTGGCAAATACATTTCCCACGTTGCGATAGGTTATTTGTTTATCACTGTTATATTTCGCATCCAGCAAACCATTTGGATATAATGTATTGGGATTATAGTCGCCGGTTGTTGGATCAAATAATGGAGAGATAGGTATCTGTGCCATGATCTGTCCTGGTGTAGAGAAAGCGCGGTCATTGGTTACACGATCCAGTTGAGATCTGGTCATTGACATATTGATACCAACGGATAATTTATCGCTGATGGAATGATCCAGGTTCAATCTCCCACCATATCTCTTAAATCTGTTTACGATAACGATTGCTTCCTGGTCATTATAATAACCGGATGCAAAGAATCTGGTTTTCTCATTCCCACCACGCACAGAAAGGTCAACCTGCCTTGATAAAGCATTCTTCCTGTATTGCTGGTCTTCATAGTTCACATCCACCGCTGCATTTTGCCAATCGGTCCCCAACGAAATTGGATCCAGGTAATTATCCTTTATGTAATTATAATAGAAATCAATTGCCTCCTGTTCTGAGCTGAACCCACTCACATTATTCGCGAAATCATATTTACCATCATTGGTCACCGCTTCAGTCACCAGCTGGACATACTCTTTGGCATTTAAGAAACCGCGTTTGGTGGTAGGATTGGAAATGCCAATACTGGAATTCAGTTCAATGGTGGTTTTATTATTCCTTGTTCCTTTTTTGGTGGTGATGAGCACAACACCATTGGCAGCACGGGCACCATAAATAGCAGATGCTGCTGCATCCTTTAATACTTCCAGTGATTCGATATCATTAGGATTGATATCCATTAAGGGATTGGTAGGTTCATTATTGATATCACTCTGGCTGGTGGTGGTTAATGGAATGCCATCCACAACATATAAAGGCTGACTACTGGCGGATAAAGAAGATGTACCCCGAATTCTGACTTTAATACCCTGCCCTACCTTACCACTACTGTTTTCAACAACTACCCCGGGTGCTTTACCCTGGATGGCAGATTCAAAACTCTGCACGGGCTGGTTCTCTATTTCTCTTGCTGCAATGCGACTGATGGATCCACTCACTGTTCTTTTCTGCGTTTGTCCATACCCCACTACTATTACCTCAGAGAGCCTGCGATCATCTTTTTTTAAAACGATATCCATTGTACTACCAGAAACTGCCTGTTCAATGGGTAAATAGCCAATGGAAGAAAATACCAGTGTTGCCGATCCTGAAGGCACGCTGATAGAATAGCTTCCTTCTGCATTGGCAACAGTAGCGGTTTTGGTTCCTTTAAGAGTAATGGTGGCGCCATCGAGAGGTCGGCCTTCCTCAGATAATATCTTTCCCCTGATGACCTGGTTTTGTGCAATGGACCAGCTGGCGCTACCAATGCATACTACTAATAGCAGAATCTTTAATTTTTCCATAAGTGTGATTTGTGTGAAACAATAACCCTTACTAATGAAGGTTTGTCCGGCAGACAAAAAATTAAACCAGTACGCTTTTGAAAGAGGAGTTAAAGTTGCCGGGGCATTAATATACTGGGTCCAGTCATGATATAGCAGTGCCCAATAATCGTTTTGCAATAGGGATCAAACACGGGATTTGACAATCTTATCACCAAATTCGTCCGCCTTATCATGTTTTACAGGGCCTTCATCCTTTCTTAATTTATAACTCCGGGAAGCAGGTTTTATATTCAATAGAAAAAATATTTGGGCAGTTGTCCGGAATAGAGAACGCCATTCGTAGTATACCGTACAACTTTAATAACCTTTTAAAAATTAATGATTATGGAAAAGTTCATGCTTATTTTTCATGGCGGACAAATGGACGGTATGAGCCCGGAAGAAATGCAGGCACATATGGGTAAATGGTTTGCCTGGATTGAAAATTTGAATAAAAAGGAGCAATATGTGTCCGGAGAACCATTGCTGCCGGGCGGTAAGCTGGTAAGCGGCAAGGGCGGCAAATCAGTAGTTGACGGCCCTTATACAGAAGGAAAAGAGGTGGTAGGCGGATTTTTTATCATAAATGCAAAAGACCTGGATGAAGCAGTGGAAATTTCCAAGGGCAGTCCGGACTTTGATTTTGGGGGCAGTGTGCAGGTACGGCAGGTGATGAAAATGGACATGTAAGCTGTCTATTTTTGTGTACCTGGATTGCGCATCAGCTTGCTTCCGGCTTGCTGGCTTCTTGCTAAAAAGGGTCAGTTTGTTGCTTGTTCCTTGCTTATTCGTTGCTTGTTTGTTGCTAAATTTCGTGTTTTTTCAGGGGAAGTAAGCAAGAAACAAGCAACAAACAAGCAAGGGCATAAAACGCATCAGAAACCATAAAGCAACGAACCAAATATTGAATACCGGCCGGGTATGAGCACTTCCAGCCATATAAATCAGCTTGTAGACCATCTTTTCCGGCATGAATCGGGAAAGATGGTTTCCGTTTTATCCCGCCTGTTGGGCCTGCAAAACCTTGAAACAGCACAGGATATAGTGCAGGACACCTTGTTACAGGCAATGAGTACCTGGGGCTTTGGAGGAATACCTGAAAATCCTCCTGGCTGGCTGCACCGGGTAGCCCGGAACAAGGCCATCGATTATTTAAGGCGGCAAAAGCGGTTCAGGGAGATCAGCCCCCAATATTCTAACCTTTTGCAGTCAGAATACAGTTTGTCTACTTTTGTCTCCCAACTGTTCCTGGAAAATGAAATTGAGGACAGCCAGCTACGGATGATCTTTGCCTGCTGCCACCCCTCTATCCCGGAAGATTCCCAGATCGCTTTTGTTTTAAAAACACTCTGCGGGTTAAGTGTGAACGAAATTGCACGGGCATACCTTACCAATGAAGAAACCATAGCAAAAAGGATCTACCGCGCAAAGGAAAAGATCAGGCAGGAATCTATCCAACTTGAAGTACCTCAGGGTAATGAATTACCAGACCGGCTGGATGTGGTGCTGAAATCGATTTACCTGTTATTTAACGAAGGCTATAATTCTTCCCAACCGGATCTGCTGATCCGTGATGATCTGTGCGTAGAAGCTTTGCGGCTATGCTACCTGCTATCTGAACATCCGCTAACCAATCTTTCAGGGACCCGTGCATTAATGGCCCTGCTTTGTTTTCAATCCTGCCGTTTGGAATCCCGGTTGGATGAAAATGGTCGCATTATATTATTACAAAAGCAGGACCGCACTAAATGGAACCGAAATCTTATCCAGAGAGGATTTTATTACCTGAATGCGGCAACGGACAATATGGAAACCACAAAATATCATTTTGAAGCAGCCATTGCTTCCATTCATGCTGCTTCCTGCTCATTTGAACAGACCGACTGGAAATCGATCTATCATCTCTATGATGCATATTACAAATTGGAGCCCGGACCCATTGTTGCATTAAATAAAGCCATTGCATCTGCCTATGCCATCAGCCGGGAAAATGCGTTAAAAGAATTATTGGAGATAAAAGGTCTTGAGCAATACTATCTCTTTTATGCATCTGCCGGCGAAATGTATTTTGAACTAAACAGGAAACAGGACGCAAAACGTTTTTTTGAAAAGGCATGTACACTCACCAGTTCACTAGTTGAGCAACAATTACTACAGGAAAAGATCAGCCAGTGTAACTGATCTGTATCAAAAGCTTAACGTTCTCGTGCCAATTCCACCTATTCCGCTGGCATACCTTTTGTAAAATTAGAGGTATGAAACTTATACAAGTCTTTGCCGCTGTGGCCGTTCTCCTGTTTTTTTCATGTAATGACTCCGATAATAACCCAGATTCCCAAAATGGGGAAAATGAAAAGGAAAAAAATATTACCACCCGGGATGTTAGTATAACCCGCGCGAATGCCTATAATGATCTTTTCCTGGATAGTGCAGCCGTGGAAAAATTTATCACAGATAAACAGTTGTCAGACAGTATTGCCCGCCGGGTACGCAGTTTTTACAACGCACGCAATTTTGAATATGCCTGGTTCTCTTCAACAGGACTCACCGAACAGGCAAGGTGTTTCTGGAATCAGCATGATTATGTTACAACTTATGGGAATGATACCACCCTTAAGGATAAAGCATTGCAGAAAAAAATGGACAGGTTGATTGCAGAAGATACACTGATCATTGGTAAAAACGATAAATCCTACCTGCCAACTGAACTTACTCTTACCAGTCATTTTATTCAGTACATCCTCAATACTTATGAAAAAGGATATGTAAAGCGGAAGGAACAGGAACGATTTATTCCGGCCAAGAAAACCGAGACCCTGTATCTCGCGGATTCTTTGTTAAACAAAAAGCATAAGGACGACAAATATTACGAAGATGTAAATGAACTGTATGGTGCTCTCAAAAACCAGCTGCAGTTGTATTACCAGGTAATGAAGCAGGGAGGCTGGCCCATGATCACTGCGGGTAAAAAACCATTGAAGAAAGGACAAACCGGTCCTGAGATCGTAACTATTAAAAAGAGATTAGAGCTTACTCATGATATGCCTGCCGGTGACACCAGTAATATTTTTACCGATACACTGGAGAATGGCGTAAAGAATTTTCAGCAACGACATGGTTATACACCAGACGGAATTATTACGCCTGAGTTGATCGGTCAAATGAATGTGCCCGTATTGAACAGGATCCAGCAGATACTAATTAATATGGACCGTATGCGGTGGATGCCACACCAGCCTCAGGGTGTATTGATCACTGTAAATATTCCTGAATTTGTTTTGCATGTAACTGACGGAAAGAATAAAGTATTTGATATGCCGGTGGTAGTTGGTAAGGAAGGTCATTCCACTATGATGTTTAATGGCGACCTGAACCAGGTAGTATTCAGCCCCTATTGGAATGTTCCACCCAGTATTGTAAGAAAAGAGATCCTGCCTGCCATGGAAAAGAATCCCAATTACCTGGAATCAAAAAATATGGAGGTCACCGGCAATGAAGATGGCCTACCGGATATCAGGCAAAGACCTGGTCCCACCAATGCACTGGGAAGAGTAAAGTTCTTATTCCCCAACAGCTTTAATATTTATTTCCATGATACGCCGGAGAAAAGTCTGTTCGCTAAGGACAAACGGGCTTATAGCCACGGCTGTATCCGTCTGAGTGATCCTGTAAAAATGGCCAACTGGCTGCTGGAAAGCAATCCTGAATGGACGCCGGATAAAATTGAAGAGGCCATGAACAGTGGCAACGAAAAATTTGTAAAGATCAAAAAGCCCGTTCCGGTTATCATTACCTACTACACAGCCTGGGTGAGTGAAAATGGACAATTGAATTTCCGTGATGATATTTACGGCCATGATGCCGCGCTGATTGAAAAGATGTTCATCGCCGGCAGATAGCGCGGGTTTGTTTCCCAAATTCCTAAAAATAATGAACCCTGGAATTTGGGATGCATGAAGTTTTTGTTTTCATGCATCCCAAATTCCATTTATCTTGCCGTATGCAATTGACAGAAGTCAAAACCGCGCAAGAAGCAAAGGATTTTTTACGCGTCAATAATATCCTTAATAAGAATAATCCCAATTATATATATCCGCTTGAAAAGGATGTGAACGAGGTCTTTGATCCCAAAAAGAACAAGACCTTCCGTCACGGAGAAGCTGCACGGTGGATATTAAAGGATGGTTCAGGTAAACTGATTGGCCGGATCGCCGCATTTGTAAATAAAAAATATAAGAACAAAGGTGATGATGGGCCTGTGGGTGGAATTGGTTTTTTTGATTCCATCAATGACCAGTCTGCAGCGGATATGCTATTTGATGTAGCAAAGCACTGGTTGCTGCAACGCGGAATGACTGCCATGGATGGACCAATCAATTTTGGCGAGAGGGATCGCTGGTGGGGATTAATAGTAGATGGCTTTGCGCCACCACTCTATTGCATGAATTATAATCCACCCTATTACCAGCAATTGTTTGAAACTTATGGATTCAAAAATTACTTTAACCAGGTTTGCTTTGCGCTAAAGGCAAAGGACAGGCTGGTGCCGAAATTTTATACCCGTCACCATGAACTGAGTAAGGATCCCAACTATAGTTCAGCCCATATTAAGAAAGACCAGTTGGACAAATTTGCTGCTGATTTTACAACAGTATATAATAAAGCCTGGGCGGGCCATGGTGGATTAAAACAGCTGGAAGAAAAAGTGGTCCGCAAGATGTTCCAGTCAATGAAACCTGTGCTGGATGAAAAGATCAACTGGTTTGCCTACTATAAAGGAGAACCTATTGCTATCTGGATCAACCTGCCGGATCTCAACCAATGGTTCAAACACCTGAAAGGAAAATTCACTCTCTTTCATAAATTGAAATTTCTCTGGATCAAATCAACGGTGAAGAATACAAAATTCACCGGGTTGGTTTTTGGAGTAGTACCGGAATTCCAGGGTAAGGGTGTTGACAGCTATATCATTATTGAAGGATGCAAAGTCATCCAGAGCCTGACCATTAAAGGAGAAGAATACACTATTGGTAAATTATTGTATGAGGATTATGAGATGCAATGGATCGGCGAATTCAATCCCAAAATGATCAATGTGGCGGAAAACCTCGGAACTTACCGCAGCCGGTTGCTTACTACCTATCGATACTTATTTGACAGAACGAAAGAGTTCAAACGTCATCCTATTTTATAATCACACCCGGGTCTTCCTATCAAAACCCAATGCCTATTTGAGCCATCAGGTACCGCACAGGTGCACTGCCGGTGTAATATTCGAGGTGACCATTGGAAGGGTTATATGCGAGAGAGTTCCGGACTACGTATTTGATGTTCTTGGCCCAGTTATAAGAAAGACGAACTGTAAACCGGGCCTGGTCCCGGTATGGCTTACCAAAACTGCAGCCTACTGCTACTCCTTTATTAAAGCTAGCGCTTGAATAGCTTCCCATGTCAAACGCAGTGATACCAAGGCTTGATTCAATGGCAGTCAGGTTTTCCTTGGTAGTAGATAAATAGAAATTACCACCAGCCAAAACTTCCAGGAAAGGACTAACAACTTCAGGTTCTGAAGGACGCAATTGCAGGATCCCATTCAGTTGAACAATGCCATAACTCGTTTTGTAATCGCCCCGGCTGCCATTGATGCTTACATCGGAGAGAAAACGACCATAATAAGTGTAACCTGCCTCAGCTCCGATGCGTAGTGGGCTATTACGCTTGTTCCGACCCCAACTGAATGGATTGGTAAATCCAGAAATTCCGATTCCAAAACCCAGGTTGCCCATTTTATTTTCTACTGCAGGCTGCATGGCTTTGGAAGGAATGCCAACTTGCAAAGCAATCAGGCCATTGCCTTTTTGGATATATTCAGGCTGATCTGTCTGAGCTCGAATTGAATCACAAAAAATTAAATTCAGAATAGAAATGATCAGGCACGCAACGCCAGTTTCCCTCATAAGCTCTGGTTTTGGAATCTTTAACGCGTTCAATTTACTCATAATTTCTTATCTGGGGAATCCGGCAATACCTGATCATGGCACATTGCTGATTATTGACTAATTTAGCCCCCTTGGATTATGGATAAGTTCATCGTATCAGCACGCAAATACAGGCCTCAGACTTTTGATACAGTTGTAGGGCAATCGCATATCACTACCACATTGAAGAATGCGATCAAACAGCAGCAATTAGCACATGCGTTTTTGTTTTGCGGTCCAAGAGGCGTTGGTAAAACAACCTGCGCCAGGATCCTTGCAAAAACCATCAATTGCGAAAAGCCAACAAAGGATGGTGAACCCTGTAATAAGTGTCACTCCTGTGTGTCATTTAATGAAGGCACTTCCCTTAATATTCATGAACTGGATGCAGCCAGCAATAACTCGGTGGATGATATCCGTACGCTGGTAGAGCAGGTGAGATTTGCACCACAGGCGGGAAACTATAAGGTATATATCATTGATGAGGTGCACATGCTCAGTTCCTCGGCTTTTAATGCATTCCTGAAAACACTGGAGGAACCACCACCCTACGCCATTTTTATTTTAGCCACAACGGAGAAACATAAAATATTACCTACCATTCTCAGCCGTTGCCAGATATTCGACTTCAAGCGTATCACTACCAATGATACAGTTGAACACCTGGAAGACATTTGCAAGAAAGAGGATATAAAGGCAGAAAAAGCTGCGCTGCATATCATCGCGCAAAAAAGCGAAGGCTGCATGCGGGATGCGCTGAGCATTATGGATAAGATCGTAAGCTTTACCGGCGGTAAGCTTACTTATTCCAATACACTTGAGCATCTTAATATCCTGGATGCTGATTATTATTTCAAATTGCTTGATTGCATGCTGAAGCAGGACCTGGCTGGCGCCATGCTGCTTTATGACGATATCAATCAAAAAGGATTTGAAGGTGACCTTGTGTTGAATGGATTTGCAGAATGCATCCGCAACCTTCTTGTTTGCAAGGATGAAAAAGCAGCAGTATTACTTGAAGTGGTAGAAAGCTTTAAGGAGAAATATATTGAAACCGCAAAAGCAGTTTCCGGCAACGTGCTGATCAGTGCATTGAATATACTCAATGAGGCAGAGATCAATTATAAAGCTGCACGTAATAAGCGACTGCATGTGGAGTTGGCGTTGATCAAATTATGTTACCTGCAGCAGGCACTTGAATTAACATCTGACGGTGCAGCCATCAGTAAAAAAAAACGGGTTGATGCTGTAAAGCCAATGGCTTTTCGTCAACTGGTTCCTTTAGCAACCATTGAAGAAAAACAAACTACCGCAACAAGAGGCAATCAATCGGAGGCCAAACTGATCATAGAAGAAAAACCAGTTCAAAAGTTAAAAGAGCCGGTACAACCCTCCTATGAGAAGCCGTTGGAACAGCTTACCAAAAAATCAACCGGGGATAATAAGCTTTCTGCTCTCGACAAGATCCGCAAACAATATAAGAGCAATGGCAATTCAGGACAGGAGCATACCAATGATCCTCTCAAGCCAGAAGAGTTGAGACAGGTATGGGATGCTTATGTCCAGAAACTGAAAGAAGGACGTAATCCAGCTGCTCAACCATTTGAACTGGCTCTGTTGGAAATAAAGGATGAGAATTCCTTTGAAGTAGTTACTGCCAATAATATAGAACAGAAATTCATAGAGCAGGAAAGAAACTCACTGTTTGCTTATCTGCAGCTACACTTACGGAACAAGTTGCTTCAATTTACAGTGATCGTACGCGACAACCCTGAGCAGCAGCCAAAGATCGAGATCCCACTTTCCTCCCGGGAACAATTCCAGAAAATGACTGAACAATACCCGCTGGTGAAGGAGTTGAAAGACCGGCTGAAGCTGGAACTGGACTATTGATCAATAATTTCCTGCAATAAGGCGCAACGTTTCCAGATTTTCGGGTGTCAGCCCCAAAAAGCCTGTCATGACCCGCCATCTTTTGTTTGTTTTATTGGTATGCTCCCTTATAATTTCCTCATTTTCATGCAAAAAAGAGGAATCAGGTAGAAACATATTCTATGGCTTTTGGAAAGCCAGTTATGGTGATACCATCACCTTTGCCCATCAGAATGGCAGGGATGTGCTGATCTATGATGTTTCAGGCAGTCCCGGTGGTCCTGAACCAGGGTTTACTAACGACCATGAATTTGACTATCACGATGGAAAATTCTACATCAAACAAGGGATTGGAACCAGTAGCAATTTCATGGAAGTCCCCTCATTTGAATGGGTAACCACAGGCAAGGAATTCAGGATTGAAAAACGCGAATGGCTATATTTCATATCATCCGTAGGCAAATTCACTTTCACCAGGATCCAATAGTTATTTTTCAACTTCAAAAGAAGATTGACAACAACTTACCAGTCAACTGATTTGCTGGACAATCAATTCATCATTTTATCTTAATTTCGGCCAAAATTTGATCCTACAATGGCTGAAGTGATTTTGATGCCCCGCCTGAGCGATACAATGACCGAAGGAGTGATTGCTGCCTGGCATAAAAAAGTGGGCGATCCTGTAAAAAAAGGAGACTTGCTTGCTGAAGTTGAAACTGACAAGGCAACCATGGAACTGGAGAGCTATAAAGACGGAACACTTCTGCATATTGGTACAGAAAAAGGCGGCAAACTGCAGGTAAATGACCTGCTTGCCATTATCGGAAATAAAGGAGAAGATATTTCTCAATTGACAAAAGGCGGTGGTCAACAGGCTGCCGGCGGAAGTCAACCCAGCGGTGATTCCAAGAAAGCTGAAAAGAAACAGGATGCTCCTGCACCTGCTGCTCCAGAGAAAAAACCAACCGGTGGTAAATCTATCGATATTTCAAAGATGGATGAAGTGGTATTGATGCCACGATTGAGTGATACCATGACTGAAGGGGTTATTGCAAGCTGGAATAAGAATGTTGGTGATGCGGTGAAGAAGGGAGATGTACTGGCAGAAATTGAAACCGATAAAGCCACCATGGAACTGGAGAGCTATAAGAATGGAACGTTATTATATGTTGGTGCAAAGAAAGGAGAAAAGATTGCCGTAAATGATCTTCTTTGCATTATCGGAGAGAAAGGAAAGGTGGACGTGGATGCCGTTGTTGCTGCAGCCAAAGGTGGTGGAGCAACTGCACCTGCCTCTAATCAACCTGCTGAATCAAAAACAGCTTCCCAGGAACCAGCCCAAAAAGAAGAGGCTGTTCAGGCTTCGTCTTCATCTTCTCAAAACGGCAGGATCAAAGCATCCCCGCTCGCTAAAAAACTGGCTGCTGAAAAAGGCATTGACCTGAAAGGTGTTCATGGATCCGGTGATGGCGGACGTATCACCAAACAGGATATCGATAATTATAAACCCGTTGAAAGTCCGGCGCAAAGCGGAACTGCAAAACAGGAAGTTCCTTCTAAAGGTAGTGTTTCAACTGCCCCTGCAGGACAGGTCAGCTATGATGAGGTCCCTGTTTCGCAAATGCGCAAAGTAATTGCGAAACGTTTGGCAGAAAGCAAATTCACAGCTCCTCATTTCTACCTTACCATGACCATTGATATGGATAAGGCTGTTGAGAGCAGGGCCAGATTGAATGAAACCAGCAAGGTCAAGATATCCTTCAATGATTTTGTGTTAAAAGCTTGCGCAGTGGCGCTGAAGCAACATCCGGCCGTGAACAGCAGCTGGCTGGGTGATAAGATCCGCATCAACCATCATATTAATATTGGTGTGGCTGTGGCAGTGGAAGAAGGGCTGCTTGTACCCGTAGTAAGATTTGCCGATACAAAATCACTGTCACAAATTGCAACCGAAGTAAAAGATTACGCACAGAAAGCAAAGGATAAAAAATTACAGCCTTCTGACTGGGAAGGCAATACTTTCACTATCTCCAACCTGGGCATGTTTGGTATTGATGAGTTCACTGCCATTATTAACCCACCAGATGCCTGCATATTAGCAGTTGGGGGGATCAGCCAGATACCGGTGGTAAAGAATGGAAACATAGTTCGGGCAATGTGATGAAGGTTACACTTAGTTGTGATCACCGCGTTGTTGATGGAGCTAAGGGTTCTGCATTCCTTCAAACGCTCAAAAGCCTGCTGGAAGAGCCGCTGAGAATGTTGATCTGATCCGGTTAATTATTCAAAATATTTTTCTTCCCTGGTGAGCTTACCCTGCTCATTCACTCCTTCTATGACTACTCGGATCTTTTTGCAATTGTCATTATTGTAGAATGGTATCAGTAGACGACGTGTGAACTTGTCGAACACCAGGTAAGGATTCCAGTATAATGTAGAACGGAAGTCACCCTTGTTCCTGTCTGCCCCGGCATCATAGTTTGGAGAAAAGAATTCACGAACAGGAGTATATCCCACCACATTGGTAAAGCTGAGTCCGGTTACCTCGCTGTTCCTGGCAGCGCCCTTCTTGGTATAAATAGCCACGGCACCGCCTGATCCTCCACCAGGAGCGCCCATAAAGGGAGGACGGAAAACCTTGATCATAGCCACATCACTCATGGGTGTGGATTGAATGAGGCTTACGTCAGCATTCATCTCATTGAGAAAAAGCGCTGGTGTACCACCACGCCAGGATAAAGAACCACCACTGGGGCCAGTGGTAGATATCTGTAAGCCTGCCACCTTTCCCTGCAGGTAATCCAGCACAGACATGGAAGAAGCAGCCAGGTTATCATCCGCAGTAACAAATGTATAGCCATCACCTCCGCTGAAAAATCCAGAGGTATATTCCTTATCCATTTGCTGTTCCACAGAGATCTTTCTGCTGGTTACCTCCACTCCTTCCAGGGTTTTGACTTTTTGCCCTTCGAAGAATTCATCACGCCTTAATTTGGCAATGCGTTCATTTTTCTTTTGCGCAGAACTATCAGGCAACACAGGTTTCAGCACAGGCAACAGATTGGCAAAAGGCTTATCAGGAAACCGAATAAAGGAATTGCGGAAATCAAAGCTGGCGGTAGAAGTCAGTTTTTTATTCTTATCATTATTGATCTGGTAATACATTTTGGCTGTATCATAGAAAATCAGGTTGTTCACGGAGAACTCGCCTTTCTGATTTACAGGCACAGACAGCACCTGTGTATTATTCTTTTTTGTTTGCAGGATCATGGTCAGGTCTTTTCCCACCAGTTCGCTGGGCATTAATCCCAATATTTTTCCATCTACAGTTACATAAGGTTTGGGGTAGTTCTTAATAACAGGCCATTTACCAGCGGTTATATCCTCCCACTTAAAGCGGCGCCAGCCATTTGTCATCATAACCAGGTCAAGATGCTGCTGCACTGAATCAGCTGTGCTGGAAAAATAGTATGCTGGATTGTATACATATCCCTTTATATCGCTGCTCAGTAATATATGGGAGTAGATATTTTCTTCATCACGCTGAAAAGTATTGGTACCTGCGTCAGTCACTGCAATGGAAATATTGGAAACCAGTGTATCGCCAATATCGATCTGCAATACATTCTTTGCTTTAGGTGCAAGGTTTTTGGTTGTGGCATGCAGGTCAGTAATAAAATAATAGGTATCGTGATTGACAAACACAATCCTTTCTGCAATGGCCTGTCCCTGGTCAGTAAACAAAGTGACCTGCATGATCCCGTCTGGCAATTGATCAGCAGGGATGGGTGCAATTACTTTATTCTTTGCAGTCAGATTGATCCTGGCCATGTAAACCATCTGCTGCTGCATTTGGGCCATCACTTTGAAAACACGCTGGTCAGCCGGTACATTTTCATTGCGGGAAAGGGAATAGGTAATATTATTACCAAGGTTAGTTACATTCAATACTACTCCTGAAGATTTTGCAACGGGTAGCGGAGTTTCCCGCTGTTGATTTTTGCTGTCTTTCCACACAGCCTTGTAGGTTAAACCAGTGGCAGGTAGTAGTGGAAAGAATCCCATGCCGTCATGCGCATCAGTAAACGAACTCACTTTCTGGCCTTTGTTGTCAACAATATCGCCTTTAATTTTTATGGGGAAGCCCTGATCATCGGTTGCTTTAAAGGCTACTCTTGTCTCAACATTTTCGATAAGATCTCCGCCTTCGGGGAAAAATGTCAGGGTAAATTTCGGGTCTCTTTTTGTTGTACTTGCTTTTTCCTGGGCGGTGATCACCCGTATAGGTTTAAGGTATAAGAACGATGAATCAAAATTCAACATCCAGGGAGTATAGGCCCGTACATATACCATGGATGCACGCATGGTATCAGGGAGTGCAAAATCTCCTGATGCGCTACCGGCATATACAGGCATTGTTTTTCTTTCCATTACATTGCCCTTATCATCTATCAGCTCAGCATACATGGTGCTGCTGATCATGGAAGGCAAATTGCCGGAAAGCAGGTAGGCCTTGAACCAGATGGTTTCACCGGAATTATAATAGGGTCTGTCGTAATGAATATATATTTTCTCCTGTGGGAAATCCCTATCCAGGATAGTCAGTAAAGAATCAGGTTGCTGGGCATTGAGCTGATGTTTTGAGGTAAGCACGCAGATAAAAAATAGGGCAGTAACGATTGATTTCCCAGTCATAAAGGGCTGTTTCACTTTGAGGGGTCAATTTAAACAGCTTTTCCCAATAAATTGTTAAGGAAAATGCGAAAATTGGTGACTGGTAAAAGGCCTTATTCCTGGCTGTCACCGGATTGTCTACCCCATATTTTCAAAAGTTTTTGAAAATTCAATACCATTCTATAAATTCGTAGTATGAAATTAACCGAAGCAAGACAACAGTTTATCAGTAGCTGGGGGGCCTTTGGCACCCATTGGGGTATTAACAGGACCATGGCACAGATCCATGCGCTTTTATTAGTAAGTGCTGATCCGCTTACACAGGACGATATGATGGAAGAGCTTAATATAAGCAGGGGTAATGCGAATATGAATATCAGGGAACTGATCGACTGGGGTCTGGTGGAAAGGGTAATTATTCCGGGAGAACGCAAGGAATATTTTGTGGCTGAGAAGGATATCTGGAAAGTGGTGAAGCAGATCGTAAAAGAAAGGAAGAAGCGGGAACTGGAACCCATGCTGCGATTGCTTGATCAATTGGAAGATGTGGAGGGTGATAAAAGAGATAAGAACATTAAATCATTTGTAGATACAGTGAGCAGTATAAAAAAATTAGGCAAGCAGGCTGATAAGACACTGGATACAATGGTTAAGGCGGATGAGAATTGGTTTATAGGCAATTTGGTGAAGATGTTTAAGTAATTAGTATGAAAACATTCAAAATGCTTGACCTGATCATACAATTGATAACAATTGTATTCGGTCTTTTTGCATGTTTAATAAACTTTGATAATTTATTGTATGCTTATCCCATTGTTGGAGGATGGCAGTTATTTAGTTGCCTGATACATGGAACAATGGGTGGGTATTATCCTTATTCTGGCCGTCGAAAATATCTCTGGACCTTATTAGGAGTCCTGTTACTGGGAATTTTCAGCCAAATCGCATTTAGATTTAAAGACGCAACAATACTTTATCTTGGATTCCTGCTGATCTTTTCTCCTCTTATGGCTTTATACTATTGGTTTGTATGTTATAAAGAAGTAAAGTTATACCAGCAAAAAGAGTGGATCCAGTTAAAGTAAATCGAAACAAACTGGCTTCAATATTGTTATACTATAGGTAATCACCTGACTAATGAACGAAAAAAAGAAAACAGTTGTTCTTGGAGCCTCCGGCAATCCTTCCCGGTACAGCCACCTGGCCATTCAGCGTTTGCGCCAGCATGGTCACCCTGTGGTAGCCATTGGCAGGAAAGCAGCTGTTGTTGGTGATGTACCTGTCACAACCGAGAAAAAATCATCTGAAGGTGTGGATACTGTTACTCTTTATCTTAACCAAAACCATCAGAAAGAATATTACGATTATATCCTCTCCCTCAATCCCAAACGCATCATCTTTAATCCCGGTGCAGAAAATGATGAGCTGGCTAAAATGGCAAGAGAAAAAAATATCAAGCCAATGGAGGCCTGTACACTGGTACTATTAAGTACAGGTCAATATTAAAAAACACTTATTGCTGCGCAGATTTACGATTTAGGTGATAGTAGTACTCCTAAATTCACTGATTTTCTGACCCCATACTGTTGGGATATTGATAAACTTTCACCAATCTTTGTATTACCGTCCCCTCTAAAACTGCAGATGACACTGTTATCTGCCAGTCAATCCAATATTTTTTAAACGATATCCAATGAACAACCTGAAATTCTTAGGCCTGTGCCTATTCTGCTTTCTTGTGTGTACAAGAATTTCTGCACAGAACAAAGCAAGCTTTAACTCCTTCGACAACACTAATAAGCCCGCTCTTTTCTCACAATTCCCTGACCGTATCGCCATTAATGCCCAAGACCTGGAAGCTCTTTTTAAGGGAGCGGAAGTGTCACCTAATCTTTCCATTCAATCAGCCGACAAGAAGACTTTTACTTTCAGTGGAAAGCTAATTCCCACTGCATCAAGATATGATAGTAAGATCCGTACCCTGATCATCCGTTCCAGCAATTTCAGCGGAGCCACGCTGACATTATCCTCATCCACCCTTCCAGATGGTACGGCCGAATATTCCGGCCGTATCATCAGTTTTCAGCATGGCGACCTGCTGGTGCTTCAAAGAGAAAAAGGTGAGTATTATTTAATCAAGAAAAATTTTCGCGACCTGGTTAATGAATAGATCCAATATTGGCCCGTTTTAATCCGTACCCTGTGTTAACGTTCAAATCCATCCTGTAATGAAAAACCTGTTTCGATCCCTGTGCCTGGCAACATTGGTCATTTTCCAATGTGAGGTTCGTGCGCAGGTACCCGTAATGAGCAGTTACCCTTCTGCAAACGCCGTTCTCTTCCTTGATTTCGACGGACATACTGTTACCGGCACCAGCTGGAATTATGCTGGTCCTATTGTGTGCAATGGTTCCGGTCTCGACAATACGAAGATCATTGAGATATTCAACCGTGTTGCCGAAGATTTCCGCCCTTTCAATCTGAATGTAACTACAGACTCCACAAAATTCCTGGCTGCTCCGATTAACCGCAGGTCGCGCGTGATCATAACCACCACCTATGCATGGTATGGTAATACGGCCGGCGGTGTATCGTTCGTTGGTTCGTTTACGTGGGCCGACAATTCACCCAGTTTCATATTCTCTTCTTTACAGAGTTATAATGTAAAACTGATCGCTGAATCAATTTCCCATGAATCCGGACATGCATTAGGACTTTATCACCAGTCTTCCTATGATGCCACTTGCAACAAAACGAGTGATTACAATTTAGGACAGGGAAGCGGTGAAATTGGCTGGGCCCCTATTATGGGTGTGGGTTATTATAAAAATTTTACGCTCTGGAATAATGGTCCCAATTCTTATGGTTGTACCAATTATCAGAACGATCTTGATATCATTACTTCAACATTGAATGGCTTTGGTTATAGGAATGATGATCATGGAAATAATGCCGCCAGCGCCACCCTCTCCACCTTTTCCAGTAACCAGTTTACAGCCAGTGGTGTTATTGAAAGAAATACGGACCAGGACCTTTTTAAATTCACAATCCCGTACAGCGCCCGTTTCCAATTGGATGCTATCCCCTATAATGTAGGAACCGGCAATTCAGGATCTGACCTTGATCTGCAGGTAACCCTGTATGATGGAAACATGGCAGCCGTTAATGTATATAATCCCGGTACGCTGTTGAATTCATTGGTGGATACCACCCTGAATGCAGGTACCTATTATGTGGAAATAGAAGGCAAGGGAAATCTATATGCACCTGCCTATGCAAGCCTTGGTTCTTACTCATTGTTAGCAAGGTTTGACAATGGTGGTATAGCATTACCCATCCGTCGCCTGGAATTACGAGGTTCCCTGAACGGCGATAAGCATCAGCTAAGCTGGATAATCGATGCAGATGAAAAACTGGTTCAGCAGGTATTGGAAGTTTCTACTGACGGAAGAAACTTTACTTCTCTTACAGAAACTGCCAATGTTGAACGCTCCTATATTTACAAGCCATCTTCCTCTGGCACCTTATATTACCGCCTTAATGTAGCTTTTGAGAATGGTCACCGCTTATATTCCAATATCACTACCCTTCGTGATAATGGATCCCTGGCAAGACCCAGGCTCCTAAGCAACCAAATCAGTTCAGGAACCATCTTTATTAGTAGCCCGGGTCATTTTACCTATGATATCATTGATCTGAATGGTAAATTGATCAGGTCCGGACAGTTGAATAATGGTATAAACAACATCCAGGCTGCAGCCATCACAAAAGGTATTTATGTAATTCGTTTTGCCGGTGATGACCAGCAATGGACAGATAAATTCTTGCGCCAATAACTCATTTCCGTTCTGTTAACAGAACATTAATCCGTTCCTCTTTTGCTTAACTGGAGGTTTTTCTATATCTTAGGAAAACCTCTTTTTATATGCGCTGGAGAAAATTTAATGGCGACCCGATTGAAATACCGATCCTCAAAGCCGTTGAAAACGCAATCAAGCGGGAAACCGAAGCCGGTTTCCGTCTCAAAGTCTGCATCGGCACAGATTCACAGGTAAAGGGTAAAGAAACAGAATTCGCTACAGTGATCGTCTTCCTGAGAGAAGGTCATGGTGGATTTATGTTCATTCACAATGAAAAGACCCGGCAACAATTCACCATCAAGGAAAGAATGCTGATGGAAGTTGCCAAGAGCATTGAGATCGCCTATGAATTATGTAACCTGTTCACCGTTTATAACGTGGACATGGAAGTTCATGCGGACATCAACACCAATCCTCACTTCAAGAGCAATGATGCATTGAAGGAAGCCATGGGATATATCCTGGGGATGGGGTTTGCCTTTAAAGCAAAACCTGAAGCATTTGCAAGCAGCAGCTGTGCAAATAAGGTGGTGAACTAAAATTGATCCTGGTAATTATTGAACCGGAACTACTGAAAGTTTCGGCAGGGAACCCGCCTCCGCTTTTGTCAGGGGTTCATGAGGAGTGGAAAGTGTAGAGATAGCAGTTCCTTCTTCCATATACAACATTTCCATCTGTTTGGTATCCCGGTGGGCGAAAACAAAAACAATGAGAGCAAGAACAAAAAGGATGACAACCAGATTTCGCTCAGATAAGATTCGTCTCATAGATATTTCCAAGGTTGGGTGCAAAGTAAGGCAATAAACGCATATAAAACAAGTTCCATACCAGCATTTGCCTTAGCCCCTTGTATAACTCCTGTTCAATTCCCCGATATAATCCAGGATGGCATCCCGGCCTTCACTGGTAACCGAAGATGTAACAAAAAAAGGCGGTGGTTCCTCCCATGTTACCAGCAGGGATCTTATAAATGCATTTACATTTCGCTGGGTGGCAGCAGGTTTATTTTTGTCGCTCTTGGTAAATACAAGCACAAAAGGTATCTGCCATTTTCCCAATTGATCTATAAACTCCAGATCAATTTTCTGAGGCTCATGCCGGCTATCGATCAGCACAAATAAACAAACGAGATTTTCCCGCTTGCGGATGTATTCCTCAATCATCTGTTCCCAGCGGCGGCGACTGCTTTGTGAGATCTTTGCATAACCATATCCGGGAAGATCAACCATATACCATTTGAAATTCCCTTCTGATAATACTTCAAAATGATTGATCAGTTGCGTTTTTCCTGGTGTAGAAGAAATTTTTGCAAGATTCTTTTTCCCCGTAATCATATTTAACAGGGAAGATTTGCCCACATTACTCCTACCGATAAACGCGTATTCAGGCCGCTCTGGTGGCGGACATTGTTTATAGTTGGGATTGCTGATGAGATAACGGGCATCTTTGATTTCCATCACGTGCAAGATAATGAATGATGACCCCACTCCTTTCTTATCTTTGCGGAATGCCTGATCCATTACCACATGATCATATCATACCGTTCAGAGATTCCCAAAAATCCAAAAAGGAACAGGTAGCCGAAATGTTTGACCGCATTGCAGGCCGGTATGATTTCATGAACCGTTTCCTTTCAGCCCGCACCGATATTGGTTGGCGCAAGAAGGCCATCCGCCTCCTGAAAAAGGACGATCCTAAAAAGATCCTTGATGTTGCTACAGGAACAGCTGATATGGCTATCATGGCCTGCAGGCTTTTGGGGCCACGGGAGATCACCGGTATTGATATATCTCGCCAAATGATGGAAATCGGGAAAAAAAAGATTGAAAAAGAGAAACTTACAAATTACATAAAACTTGAACACGGGGATTCCGAAACAATAAATAATAGGGAAAATACGTTTGATGCCGGGATGGTGGCATTCGGGGTCAGGAACTTTGAGCACCTGGAAAAAGGTTTGGCCGAAATTATGAGGGTATTAAAACCCGGGGCCCAGCTTGTAATCCTGGAATTCTCAAGACCCAAACAACCTGTACGAAGCTTTTATAATTTGTATATGGGACTAGTGGCACCTCAGATGGCCCGGTGGTTCAGGCAGAATAAAGAGGCGTATAGTTATTTGTGTGAATCAGCCAATGCTTTCCCGGACCGTCAGGATTTTATTGATATTTTAAACAAAGTTGGTTATTCCGATACCCGCTACAAATCGCTAAGCTTAGGAATATGTTGCATTTACTCCGGAAGAAAACCCGTACGAACTCCATAATAAGGCCTGAAAGACTGCTCCTTTTTGGTTTACTATTTCTTCTTGCCCAAACTTCAATGGCTCAGCGTGAACGTGAAATGTACCTGTATGATCATGACCTGAAGCCTTACTATTTCGGAATTACATTGGGCGTGAACATGGCAAAATTCCATCCGGATATGCATTCCCGCTTTTTACAGGATGATAGCGTATTGGTGGCAGAGCCAAAGAACTCAGGTGGGTTCACTTTGGGATTGCTGGCAACTGCCCGCATCTCAGACCGCTTCCAGGCAAGATTCAATCCACAACTGCAATTCTTTCAGCGCGATATTTTTTACAAATTAAGATACCCGGAAGGAGGTGGTGAAACTGAGTTAAGTAAAACGGTGGAATCTGTAGTGGTTTCATTTCCTGTGCAGATAAAATTGCAATCTGACCGTATCAATAATTTCCGCGTATACATGATGGCTGGTATCAAAGGGGATATTGACCTTGCCAGTAATGCCAGAGCGAAAAGAGCGGATGATCTTATCAAGATCAAAAAATATGATTTCGGTCCTGAGCTAGGCGTAGGATTTAATTTCTTCTTCCCTTCATTTATATTATCTCCTGAAGTAAAGATCAGCAATGGAATTCCCAATATCCATAGCCGTGATCCGAATTTAAAGTTCTCCAGTGTGTTTGATAAGATACAATCGAGAATGATTGTGTTTAGTATTCATATTGAAGGATAAGCGTTTATCTCTCTAAACATTTAAGTGGTAAAAAAGCATTTTTAGCCGTTTAAACAACGAGGTTATTTCAACTGCTCCTGTTAGTTTTGAAAACTAAAATTTAAACTTATGGGATTAGTACATGCGGAAATTGAGTTGATCAATGGCCATGATCTTGCAAATGCGCGGAGATATGTAATAGGCGAGGAAGAAATAAGAAGAATTACTGTATCGGCTCTGGTGGATTCAGGGTCGTTCTATACGGCAATCAATGAGAATATCCAGGAATATCTACAGCTTCCACTTGTTGGAAAGGCACATCAGGAATTAGCAGATGGAACTATTGTTGAAGTGAAGATTGTTTCGGGACTTGTAATTAAATTCCAGGACAGGGAAATGATGATAGAGGCAGTATTATTGCCAGGAAATTCAGAGGTCTTATTAGGTGTTCTTCCAATGGAGGGCCTGGATTTAATAATTGATCCTAAAAGGCAGGAATTAGTAACAAGGCGTCCTGAGTTGATTCATAGGCTCTAGTACAAGTCAATCAAAAATCAAATTCCCTCCTGTGCATATTCCATCGTACTCCAAAAGAGACAACTGTGGTATTAACTGATGTAATGGGAAGGGTTTTAGTTTCCTGCTTACGATATACACCAAACAATTCCAGGAAAAGATTCTGCCTTAATTCATAAGACAATAACAGGGAAGCATATAACACATTTGTCTTCCAACCGCTTCCGATATCATATCCGAATTCCCTTTTACGATACGGAGGCTGATTGATCAGGAAGATATTACTTCCAAAACTTTCAGCACTGGAATCCCTCCCCTGCTGATAAACAATCGCCTTCGCTTCTATCAACATCTTTGGCGCCGGTTGATACCGGGCTATTCCGATCAACTCCTGAAAATTGGCCATCAACGGATGCGCCAGGGGCTGGTTATAATGCGTGTAATTGGAAACAGAATCAAAGTGAGAATAGGTAAACGGCCTTACGCGATTATGTTCCAGTTGCAGGTCCAGGTACTTGATCCCAAACGCATCAATGTATTTGGCGCCTGCCTGGATTCCAAATTTATTACCCCACCAGCCATCACCCGCTTTAATCTCAGATAATTTGAATTCATCCAGCAGGAATTGTCCATAGAACTGGAAGCTCTTTGCTACATTGAGTTTAAAATCCAATCCGGCCACCGAATTATCAAAGCTTCCATTCTGCTGCTCAACTGAGCGATAAAAAATGATCGGGTTGAGATAGCTGAAATCAAACCGGTTGGGTCTTCCAAACATTACTCCTTCAAACAAACCGATATTGAGCGATTTGGTCACATTTACATCAAGGTGGTGAAAGGCTGCATATTTCTTGTTGACCGGCTTATCCCCTATCCTGTTGTCTGCATTCTGCAATTCCATGAACAGGTTCTGGTAATTGATCCGCCAGATGCGTGTATTCAATTTCAGAAATAGTCCGCTTGAAGAAAAATCACTGAGGAATAAACTTCGATATCCATTTCCAATGAAATTCTTATCATATCCAAAAGCAACATCAATGTATTTGGTAACATTGAAAGTAAAATGGCCTCTTGCATCAAAATAATCATAACCACCAGGGTCCTTGAAATCCTTATAAAATCCTGCACCCGGTACCGCTTTTCTATCCAGTATCCATTGCTGCACCCAGGAGGGGTCACGCTCCTGGTTATCGGTTAAATAAGCTGAGAACCCAATCTTGTTGGCAATCCTACCCCTTACGGTTAATCCCCTTGTGTTGAGGAAAAGGCTTTGATCATTGTCTTTTTCTTTGGATATCACGTATTGTACCACCGGATTCACGAACAGATCAAAATCGGTGACATGTACTTCATATAAATTGGCGGGTGTGCGATAGAAATTTTTCCAAATGGGCTTTTTGCTCTGGTACTGATCTCTTTCTTCAGGGCTCACCCACTCCAGGTTATTCAGGAAAACACTTTTGATATTATACTCATCCACTTTGGAAAGCGAAGGTGATGAAGCCAGGTAACTCCTTATACCGTTCACCAGCATTTTCCGGCTGTAGGGTTTGGTTTTCGAGAAGTTCAGGATAGAATCCTTCCCAGCTTTAATTTCCAGCCTTTCCAGTAAAAAGGTTTGCTTGTCGCCCTGGGACAAATAAGTAGTTTGGGCAATCAGCAGGGACGGGAAAAAAGCGAGAAGGAAGAAAGACCATTGTAAAAGCTGCCGGCGGGTAAAGAGGGAAAGAAATAAAGGCAGCCTTACCAGGGTTTTTATAAATTGCATGGGTAGTCTTTTAGGATAATAGTCAACAAATTATGCAAATATATCTGATTAAGAACATACAGGTTGTCAACGAAGGAGAAATCAAAACGGCGGATGTGTTGATAAAAAACGGTAGGATTGAAAATATAGGTTCCGGACTGAGTACCCAGGGCATTGAGATCAACGGGGACGGAAAATTCCTGCTGCCGGGGGCCATCGATGATCAGGTACATTTTAGGGAACCGGGACTTACCCATAAAGCAACTATTTATACTGAAGCAAAGGCGGCAGTTGCGGGAGGCGTTACCAGTTTCATGGAAATGCCAAATACTGTTCCTCCTGCTTTTACACTTGACCTCCTTGAACAGAAATATGAAATTGCACGGAACAGCTCCCTCGCTAATTATTCCTTTTATATCGGCACTTCCAATGAAAATGCTGCCGAGGCATTGAAGGTGAATGATCACAAAAAGAATATCTGTGGCATAAAAATATTCATGGGATCTTCCACAGGAAACCTGCTGGTAGATAATCCCCTCACCCTGGAAAAAGTTTTTAGGGAAAGTGAAGTACTGATTGCCACACACTGTGAGAATGAAAAGATCATCAAAGACAATCTTGCCCGGCTGAAAGCTGAAAACAGAGAGCTCACCGCTGCAGATCATCCCATCATCCGGAATGAGGAAGCCTGTTTTGAATCTTCTTTCTATGCCATCCAACTGGCAAAAAAATACAATAGCCGGCTGCATATACTGCACATTAGTACCGAGAAGGAATTACAGTTGTTTTCCAATATGCTGCCCCTTACCGAAAAAAGAATCACAGCAGAAGTATGTGTGCATCACCTTCACTTTACTTCAGATGACTATGCAAAGCTGGGTAACCGGATCAAGTGTAATCCCGCTATTAAAGCACCTCATAACAGGGAAGCGCTTTGGAAAGCTCTGCTGGACGACAGGCTGGATGTAATTGCCACTGACCATGCTCCACATACCCTTGCGGAAAAAAATGAGCCTTATGAAAAAGCACATGCCGGTCTTCCGCTTGTACAGCATTCGGTATTACTGATGCTCTATTATTACAAACAGGGTAAAATATCACTGGAGAAAATAGTTCAGAAAATGAGCCATGCCGTGGCGGATTGCTTCCAGGTAAAATATAGGGGATATATTCGCGAAGGCTATTTTGCAGACCTTGTAATAGTAGACCCCAATGACATAACGCCGGTGAACAATGACACGATCCTGTATAAATGCGGCTGGAGCCCGCTGGAGGCCATTGAACCGGGAGCCAAGGGATTTTCCTTCCCTGCGGCAATTACGCATACTTTTGTAAATGGACATCTCGTTTATGGAAATAACCAATTTGATGAATCTCAAAAAGGCATGCGGCTGCAGTTCAACAGGGAATGATACTTTGATTGGCGCAGGATCGAATGGCTGAAGTAAATCATGGAGATAGACAAGATAACATACAACGATATTTCAGTCTTCAGCCAGGATGAAGAATTCTCGATCTTTCATCACCTGAATTTCACGCGCACCTCCGTGGGTAAGGAGTGGCTCAAGTATTTCTTTTCTGAGCCTTATTCAGATATTCAGCAGATTCTTGGCACCCAAAAGGTGATCAAAGCCTTTCAGCGGAATATAAACCAGATGCCTCTGGATATTACCAATGGCACCATCCTGGTAATGAACCGGTATTTTGACTATGATCTTGATCAGCCACCTGCCGATCCGGGCCCTGTTGATTCATTCATCTATAAAACTTTGCACCAGGCTGATTATTCCATTTTGAAATTCTCCATTAAGCACTTTGCCGATTTTTTCAGAGGAATAAAGCGAATGGCACAGGTACTGGAAGAAGAGGACCTGCCCCTTTCCACCAGGATATATATTGAACGGATCCAGCAACTGCTGAAAAATACTCCCTTCCATAAATTAGCTGATGCACCCAGGGATCAGACCTGGACATTGAACCAAAACCTGTATTACGGGCACAGGATCTATTATACCCACCGCAGCGCTATCCAGGAAATGATGGACATTTTTGGACGGCTTGATGCATGGTATTCCATGGCAGTGGCAGTTAATACCTATCATCTCTCCTTCCCGGAGTTTGTGGAACAGAACGCAGCAATGGTAGAAGCAAAAGGTCTTTATCATATCCTCATACCCAAGCCTGTGGCCTATGATCTGCAGATGAACCCGCAACATAATTTTCTTTTCCTGACTGGGGCGAATATGGCGGGTAAGAGCACACTTATCAAATCTGTGGGTTCAGCCGTATTCCTTGCTCATATTGGTATGGGTGTACCAGCAGCTCAAATGAAACTGACCCTTTTCAATGGATTACTCACCAATATCAATGTGGTGGATAATATCGCTAAGGGGGAAAGCTTTTTCTTCAATGAGGTACAACGGATAAAGAATACTATCGAAAAAATAAATACCGGGAAGAAATGGCTGGTGCTGATCGATGAACTCTTCAAAGGTACCAATGTACAGGACGCCATGAAGTGCTCACTGGCGGTGATCAAGGGACTGATCAAAATAAAGAACTCATTGTTTATTCTATCCACGCACCTGTATGAAATTGGTGAAGAATTAAAGAACTATCCGAATATATCTTTTCGTTATTTTGAAACCAGGGTTATGGATGAGCAGCTGGAATTTTCTTACCAGCTCAGGGAAGGTATCAGTAATGACCGGATCGGGTATGTGATCCTGAAAAGAGAGAAGGTAGTGGATATGCTGGAACGGCTCTGATTACAATGCTAACCGCTTGGTGAACCATTAATACCTCCTGATAAATTAACCGCATGACTAAAAAGTTCATTGGGATCTTCTGCGTCCTCATTGGATCCATTGCCTACAGCCAGCCCGTCATTGATGTACAACATTACAAATACGAATTTGAACTGACTGATGAATCAAATATCATAAAAGGCAAAGCCACCATCACCGTAAAATTCCTTCGTCCATCTGATACGCTTTCCTTTGATTTTGTAACCAGCAATAAAGGAAACACCAATATGACAGTTTCCCTGACCATGCCCGATCCCTCCCGGAAAGCTCAACTCAAAGTAGCACCACCCCGGAAATTGTTGATAAAACTGACCAAGCCCGTCATTACCGGGGACTCTGTGGTCTTCGTTATTGACTTCAAGGGAATCCCATTTGACGGTCTCATCATTGGAAAAAACAAATTCGGCCAGCGTACCTTTTTTTCTGATAACTGGCCGGACCGTGCTCATTACTGGATACCCTGTGTAGATGAACTTACCGATAAGGCTTCAGTTGAATTTTTGGTAACAGCACCTGCTCATTACCAGGTTATATCCAATGGTATTCTGGTTGAAGAAACCAATCTGGCAGGAAATAAGAAATTCACTCACTGGAAAGAAGATATTCCTTTGCCTACAAAAGTGATGGTGATTGGTGCAGCCGATTTTGCAGTAAACTATCCCGGAGATGTTAACTGCATATCTGTAAGCAGTTGGGTGTTTCCAGGCAATAAAGCAGATGGATTCTTTGATTATTCAGCAGCCAGGGATGTGCTTTCTTTCCTCATAGATTTTATCGGACCCTATCCCTTTAAGAAGCTCGCCAATATACAATCCCTCACCATATTTGGCGGAATGGAAAATGCAAGTGCCATATTTTATGCTGAAAGCTCCATCAGTGGCGAACAAAATCACCTTGAGCTCCTGGCACATGAGATCACGCATCAATGGTTTGGCGATATGGCTTCTGAAAAAAACTTTGCGCATCTCTGGCTTAGCGAAGGATTTGCCACTTATCTCGCTACACTCTATATAGGTAATAAATATGGAGCAGATTCTGCACGGGAGGTATTGAAAGCAGACCGGTTACAGGTTATCGATTTTACACGTTCCTTCAACCGGCCTGTAGTTGATTCTGTATCTCCTTACCTGGAATTACTGAATGCCAACAGTTACCAAAAAGGAGGATGGATCCTGCATATGCTCCACCACCTTCTGGGTGATGCTACCTTTCAAAAAGCTGTTCAAACCTATTATTCCACCTATGCAGGAAAAAATGCAGAGACCCGTGATCTGCAGCAGGTCTTTGAAAAGGTATCAGGAAAGAACCTCAACCAATTTTTCCAGCAATGGTTATTTACTCCCGGTATTCCCAGGCTTGATATGAAATGGAAATATGATGCCAGTCAGCAGCAATTGCAGGTCAGCATCCGGCAAACACAGAAATCTGTTTATGAATTTCCCATCGAGTTTTTAATACAGACTCCTTCTGGAAAAGAACATACTGAAACCGTCCAGGTAACGCAGGCGCAACAGAATTTTTCCTTTTCATTAATTGAAAAACCGTCCCGCATTAAAGTAGATCCGAATGTAAACCTGTTGTTTGAAGGAAGTCTTTCCGAAATAAAGTGAAGATGATAAAGTCCATTCAAAAATAAAGCTGCATGCTCTTCAGTATCCCATTGTGCCTGTTCAGGTATAGCACCCTGTATAGTTCAGGTTAAAAAAACATTTTAAACGGTTTTTCACACATGGACAGGGAATTTCGTATAGCTATCTTCAGCCCATGCTTATTAAGACTTTCGGGAGTGCAGTATATGGAGTAGAAGCCACTACCATCACCATTGAAGTAAACTGGATGACAACAGCGAAAGACCCAACTATAGTTGGGCTGCCTGACAGCGCTGTAAAAGAAAGCCTTCAAAGAGTGGAAAGCACCATTAAGACCAATGGCTTCATGATGCCGCGCACAAAAGTGGTTGTTAATCTTGCACCTGCAGATATTAAAAAAAGCGGCAGCGCCTTTGATCTTCCCATTGCTATTGGATTTTTAAGTGCTACGGAACAGATCCGTAACCGTGAAGCTTTGGATAAATATGTTATCATGGGGGAATTGAGCCTGAATGGTGAAGTAAGATCAATCAAAGGAGCATTACCCATTGCCCTGCAGGCTCGCAAAGAAGGATTTAAAGGACTCATCATTCCAAAAGCCAATGCCAAAGAAGCCGGAATGGTAAACAGCCTTCATGTATTTGGCGTTAATCATATCAGGGAAGTAATAGATTTCTTTGAAAATGATGAAAAAGGGTTATTGCCTGTCACCGTTAATACAAGAGAAGAGTTTTTTCAGTCGCAGTATGATTTTGAAATTGACTTTGCGGATGTAAAAGGTCAGGAAAATATTAAGCGTGCATTGGAAATAGCTGCAGCAGGTGGACATAATGCAATTCTCATTGGCCCACCCGGTGCTGGTAAAACCATGCTGGCAAAAAGATTACCTACTATTCTTCCACCACTTTCATTACAGGAGGCACTGGAAACAACCAAGATCCATTCAGTGGCTGGAAAATTACCGGAACATTCAACCCTTATCGCCCGCCGTCCGTTCCGCTCACCTCACCACACCGTATCAGATGTGGCATTGGTAGGTGGTGGAGGTATCCCCCAGCCAGGAGAAATTTCACTCGCGCATAATGGTGTTCTATTCCTGGATGAATTACCGGAATTCAAAAGAACTGTACTGGAAGTAATGCGTCAACCCATGGAAGAAAGAAGAGTTACCATTTCAAGAGCAAAAGTGGCGGTAGATTTTCCTGCGAGTTTTATGTTAATCGCCAGTATGAACCCCTGCCCCTGCGGTTATTATAATCATCCGGAAAAAGAATGCAGTTGCCCGCCTGGTATGGTACAGAAATACCTGAACCGCATTTCCGGGCCATTATTAGACCGAATAGATCTGCATGTAGAAGTAACACCAGTAGCTTTTAGTGAATTAAATACACTGCGTCCACAGGAAGGTTCAGCCAGTATACGCACCCGGGTTATCAAAGGCCGGCAGGTGCAGGCAGAACGTTACCGGAACAAGCCGGGTATTTACTGCAATGCCCAAATGAGCAGCAAAACACTAAAAGAAGTTTGTGTAATTGACAATGCCGGGCAGAGCCTTTTAAAAGCAGCCATCCAGAAATTAAACCTTTCCGCAAGGGCTTATGATAGGATAGTAAAAGTATCCCGAACGATAGCTGATCTGGCCGGAAGCGCAAATATCGAAACAGAACATCTGGCAGAAGCTATTCATTTCAGGAGTTTGGACAGAGAAGGCTGGGCTGGATAATGAATCAAAAAAACAATTTTAAGGAAACTTCTCCGCGCTTATCTCCATAATTGCACGCTTACAAAAAACAGGATTGAAGGAAAATGGTTTACGGCTATCTTTTGCCCCAATTTTTTTCACCAGAAGCAGAAACATCAAAATCAACTACTAAGGACACAACTTCCTGGTATGCTTCTGCATTTATAAAACATGAGAATCAAGATAGTTTTAGGCCTTTTGCTTTTTATCCTGGCATTGATACAACTGATAGATTGGATACTCTTCAGCATCCGCACCGAAAATGAAAAGTTATCGAGATCTGAACTACATGCTGAATACGTGGTCCATTTCCCTGGATGGCTACAGCCCTATTTCCAGGATACAATTATAAGCACATTCGGATGTGCACTCCTGTTTGCAGTAGCGGGCGTTCTATTTATAACTGAACGAAGAAAGTATTTACTGGTACTGGGAATTATCTCATTCATTCTTGCCTGCTGGCAGTTATTCTCACTGACATGAATTTCCGGTTATTTCTTCAAGCCCAGTTTTTGAAGCAGCGTCTTTTTCTTCCGGTAAAAACAGGGCAATTTCAGCATTTCTGCGTGGCCATTCTTTACCAGCCTTTCATGGTAATGAGTGAACAATTCTTTTACAACAGGAAAATCATTCATTCCATATCTGTTCTGGTGACGGGAAACCTGGTCCGGCATTGAAATATTATATCCGCTGAAATGAAAGAACAGAAGCGGATATGCCTGATTTACCAAAAATCCATTTCCTTTTCTTTCAATAGTTCGTTCATGCAGATTCCAGTAGGCAACATTACATCCTTTATGGTCCAACACTTTTACATGCTGAAAATAGATCGGCACCAGGTTTAACCAGTTCTGATCAACCACCCAGCCCCATTTCGGTTTCTCATAACACTGGTCCACCATGCGGCTAGTCCACCATTTCAAAAATGCATTTCCGGTTTCATCATTTTTCAAACCCAGAAATCCGGCATTATAAATCCCCGCCTTTAAAATATCCCGCTCCTGCGGCTTGTGAGTATCTACCGGAAAAGGAGATAATATATGAGGGGTCAGTAAGATGGAATAATTATTCAAAAGGTCATTGATAGCCCCCATTGAATCAAAAGCCAGCATATCTGAATCCATGAATAATAGATGGTCCGTCCGGAACCGCTCCATAGCATAGGCCAGGAAAAATGATTTCAATGCACAATTAAGTTCAAACGTATTGTAACGCTCATACATTTCATTGAACTGCGGAATATTCAGCTCATGCACCTCAACGATCTCATAAGGGTGAAAAGAATCCTTGGAGATACCTGCAGGCATCTTATCAGCCAAACCTATTATCAATTTATAGGCAGGATTGTACTGTAATAAAGAATCTCCAAGGCTTTTTGCTTGTGCAAGGTGATTGGCAGAGCAGGTGGTAACAACCACAGTTTGCATAATTAGTTTTTTTGTGCAACAATAATATTATTCATATACAATGCCCTGCTTTTAGGCAATACTTTGTGCCAGAATAAAAACCAGATATTAATACAGGCATAAAATCCGGGCGCAATAGAAGTCCGGAAAAACTTGCTCTTTCCCAGCAGCGGTAACCTGGGGATCACATGTTCGCTATAATAGACCATGCGTAACTGGTAAATGGCAGCGGAGAAATCTCCCGACTTATCCTCCTGCTTAACCTCAAACCCGTTTTTTGTGAGCATATAACGGAGAGAAAACACTGTATAACGGGCATAATCAACCGGCACCTCATGCTCAGGCCACACAAAAGGGCAGGTGATCAGTAATTGTGCTCCTGGTTTCATTACCCGGTTGATCTCCGGAAGAATTTCTTCCAGGTTAAAGACATGCTCAAATACTTCACTACTGAAAACACTGTCAAAATGCTGATCAGGAAAAGGGATCTTTTTACCATCATAAAAAACATCGATCGATTCGTTTTCATGAGAATGCCCTTCGCCGGCAAAATCCAGTCCAATGTATTCAGTCACATTCGTGAATAGTGATTGATAGGGTTTGCTACCGCATCCGAAATCAAGCAATTTACCTTTACAGGTGGGAGCCAGCGCTTTGATCTTTCTGTATAAATAAGTTCGGAGGAAATAGAAAGTATGGTTCAATCCCGGGTTGAAGGGCTTGGGAACGCGGTTATTCATGAAAACAAATATAGACAGAGTAAAGGTGAATTTCACTCCCGCTCCGGGCCTTCATTTAAAGCAGTTTTCTGTACACATCAAGATATTCCTGCACAGCCCGGTTCCAGCTGAATGAGTCAGCATGTTGCCTGATGGCAGCCATTCGCTGATTGTTCATATAATCGTTCATTCCCTTTTCAAATACTTCCTTCATGGCTTCAGCATCAAAACTGTCAAAATAATAGGCCTTATCACCTCCTATTTCAGGAAGACTGGTAAACCGTGAAATAAAAACAGGTTTTCCGAAATGCATAGCTTCCAGAACCGGCAGTCCAAATCCTTCCGCTTTACTGGGAAAACAGAACGCAAGACAATGCTGGTAATACCAGAATTTCTCTTCATTTGAAACGGGACCAACAAGGTGTACCCGGTCAGCCACGCCAAGTCGTTTGGCTTCGCCGATTATTTTTTCCACGTAATCAAAATCCTTCATGCCAGCAAGCACCAGGTCATAATCATTATTTGCCAACAAGGCTGGCAGCACGTGAAAGTTTTTCCTTGAATGGAGTTGACCTATTGAAAATAAAAAGGGCCTGGAAGGTTTTGGTTTTGGTTCATGAAAATGATGATCATCCAGCGGCACATTACATCCGTTGTAAATGATCTTATACGGTTTATTGTGAAGGTCCATGTGCTGTGCCGCCTGCTGCCGGGCAAACTCGGAAATGAAGGTTAAATAATCAGCACGTTTTACCTTTTCCTGGGTCAGTCGCAGATACCGGCGCCTGCCCGAAGCACTGAATTCATCCTGGTCAAGGAAATTGAGGTCATGAATAGTAAGGATGGTCTTGGTCCGGCTATTGAAGGGCCGGTACCACGAGATTGTGGTCGCTACGTGCCAGATATCGTATTTACCCGTTCCGAAACGATAAAATTTGTCGCGACTGCGCTGTACGGCATATTTTACATTCTCGCCAAATAAGCCAATCTTTTTTTGGGGAACGTACAGGGTCAGTTCCATATCCTCAGGCGGGTTGGCCGCCATGTGAAACCCCATCTGGTAACAATAATGATACAGGCCGTTGTAACTATTTCCACCCAGTTTGTAAAGGTCGACCAAAGCCTTCTTCATAATAGCAAAATATGACTTAATTGGCGTTCTGCCACTAAGTTGTGGATTTTTTACGAACTTGTACGCTATTTAGTTGTTGAATACCTTTTTATTATTCGCAATTACGCATGAAAATTCTGTTTCAATACCTTAAGCCCCATAAATGGCTGGTTATTTTGACGCTTGTGCTGGCCGGAATTAATATTGGCTTCTCTCTGGTCGACCCAATTGTATTTGGAAAATTAGTTGACCTGGGAAACTATCACCGGTCCACTACTCCATTGGGCAATGATTTCTGGTGGATGCACGAGGTGCGGCAGATTGAAAAACCAGGCAAACCCGGTGAATTCGAGAACATCAAATTATATGGCGTAGTCTGGCTTTTACTGGCTTCCATTACGGTTGCCATGATCAGCCGGATTGCCAAGGCCTTCCAGGATTATACCCTGAACCTGATCACCCAAAAATTCGGTGCCAAAGTATTTACTGATGGATTGCAACATGCCATGAGGCTTCCCTATCATGAATTTGAGGATGCACGAAGTGGTGAAACCCTGGGTATACTTCAGAAAGTAAGGATCGATACTGAAAAATTCATCAGCACTTTTATCAATGTGCTGTTCCCGGTCATTGTGGGAATTGTTTTCGTTGCGGTTTATGCTTCGGCTATAGACTGGCGATTACCTCTCGTTTATTTCGGCGGGATCTTCCTGCTTACCGTTATTTCCAACCTGCTCAGCAAAAAGGTAAAAACTATTCAAAAGAAAATTGTTTCTCAAACTACCGCACTGGCAGGTGCAACTACGGAATCACTCCGGAATATTGAACTGGTAAAAAGCCTTGGATTGACCAAACAGGAGGTAAGCCGTTTAAATAAAAACACCTTTAAGATATTAGGTCTTGAATTGACCAAAGTAAAACGTATCCGCAGTATCAGTTTTGTTCAGGGAACATTTGTGAATACTTTGCGGCAGGTGATCCTGTTCCTGTTAATGTTGCTTGTATTCCACGGACAATTACGTCCGGGAGAAATTGTGACGATGCAGATATTTTCCTTTTTTGTCTTTGGCCCACTGCAGGAAATTGGCAATATCATTCTGTCTTACCGGGAGGCACAGGCTTCGCTGGAGAATTTCCAGACATTGATGGTAAAAGAGCCTGAAACCACGCCAGCTAATCCGGGACACCTGGGAGAAATCAAGACCCTGGAATTTAATCACGTAGGATTCAAACATCGTACAGCTCAGCAACGAGCCATTGAAAATATCAGTTTCACAGTAAAAAAAGGAGAAACCATTGCGTTTGTAGGACCTTCCGGTTCTGGTAAAACTACTTTGATGAAACTGCTGGTTGGTCTTTACCGGCCACAGGTAGGCAAGATCCTATACAATGGTATTGATGAGAATAATATCGATTTTGAAGACCTGCGTAACCAGATAGGATTTGTAACACAGGATACTCAATTGTTTTCCGGAACCATTCGGGAAAACCTGACCTTCGTGAACCCTTCAGCTTCTGAAGCAGACCTGCAGGATGTACTGCAAAAAGCCAGTTGCCAAAACCTTCTTGCAAGAGCTGAGAAAGGGTTGGATACCACTATCGGTGAAGGCGGACTGAAACTGTCAGGAGGAGAAAAACAACGCCTTTCCATTGCACGAGCTCTGCTCCGCAAGCCCAAATTATTATTATTTGATGAGGCTACTTCTGCTCTGGACTCCCTTACTGAAGAAGAGATCTCAGATACGATCCGCAGCATTTCAATGGAAGGAAACCAGATCACTATCCTGATCGCTCACCGGCTTTCCACCGTTATGCATGCAGACCGGATCTATGTGCTGGAGAAGGGAGATGTAGTTGAGACTGGCAATCATGAAAAATTACTGGAGGAGAAAGGTTTGTATTATGCCATGTGGCGTCAGCAGATAGGCGAAAGGAAAAACAAATTGCTAACCGCATAACCATGGGCCTGTTTTCATTTTTATTTGCAGGAGCCAACAATCTCAGAGAGGCCATTGTCCAGGATGCCGTTATAATTGACGTCAGGCCTCCTTATCAGTATGACCAGGGAAAAATACCTGGTTCATTAAATATTCCTATTGAGCAGATAACAAAAAACGCCGGCTACATCAAGCGATTGGGAAAGCCGGTCATATTTTGCGGCAATGGTCCGGAAAGTGCAACTGCCCGCAGGATTCTTCAGCAGTATGGTCTCAAAGAAGTTTATAACGGAGGCAGCTGGCAACGTGTGCTGCGACTTAAGAATTCAGTTTAACGCTATTGTTTACGGACTGACTTTCACCTTTACGGATTTGGAGCTTTTATTGAAGCCATGGTCTTCAAATTCAACTGTTATAATATAGGTGGTGGATTTGGTTACAGAAGGGGTCCAGTTTAGTGTATAATTATAGGCCGACAAACCATGGATCTCATACACCTGATCTTTTACTGAGTTCCCTGTTCCTTCATCCTTAATAGTAACGCTACCCTGGTAAAGGCTGTTATCTGTTATTTTCCCGGTAATGCTGATGGTAGCACCTGATTTGAATTCCTGATCGGCTGTTGGAGTGGTGATCTCAATTACAGGAAAGGTAGAGTCGCTAAAATCCACGATATGATTGGGATCAGTCTCCTGTCCATAACCTCCACTTGAGCAATGAGAGAAAAGCAAGCTCATCATCGCAATACACAATATGCCACCAAGCCACTTCATGCTATAAATTAGAGAGTTTGTTATTGTTCCTTTTCCTGTTTTCCCTTTCCCCACAGATCAGTGAAAAAATTGGATTTTTCCAGTTCTTCCATATCACTCAGTTCCCATTCCAGCGCCTTGGTGCTTTGCGATATCTCAAAAATTGACAGGATCAGGGAAGCCAGCAGACTTAACAGGCTGATGGCGAAAACATATTTAACTACCTGCACCCATTCCTGGTAAACCCCATACATCGTGATCACACAACAAAGGAAACTCAGCACACCCAATGCCTGCATCTGCCTGACCAGATTGATCCGCACCCGCAATATTCGGATCTGCTTCACCAGCAGGTGGTTTTTCTCTCCCCTCATATATTCATCGTGCAATTTCCGGATCAGGTTGGCCAGGGCAAGATAACGGTTTGTATAGGCCAGTAATAAAAGACTGATGGCAGGAAACAATAAGGCCGGCGTGTTGAAGGTAATTTCCATGCTTCAAATGTACGGATTCGGGAGTGAGGTAAAATCGCTTCCTTACACCCGAACCCGCCATCCTAAAATTCAATCGGCACGTTTAGTTTAACCGAGAAATTCCTGCCCATATTAAATACCCCCACCCGTCCGGTAACAGGGTTCTCTGGAGCATATTTAAGCCGGCTCAGGTGATTCTGGTAAGCCACATTGGTAATATTATTGGCACCTATTAATAATGTAGCCAGTGTTTTATTCTTACTTTTTATATCGGTGCCTATGCCCATATTGAAAAGACTATAACCGGGTGTTGTTGTTTCTGTATTATACCCCGTAAAGGGATGATCCTGGGCAAATGTATTTTCCAGCTCTGCCCTTACAAAAACATTACGGAAAGTTTTGGCTTTCTTCAGCAGATCAACCTTTATTTCATTGATCAGCCTGGCAGCAGGTATAAATGGGAGATTCTTACTTCCATCCTGCGCACGGTCCAATTCTCCACGCACCCAGGAAAAAGTATTTTCAATATGCAGCCAATCCAGCGGATGCGGATGTATATCAACATTCATTTCTACTCCATAGAGGCGGGCATTATCCTGACTGAAACGAAAAGCAAAGAACTGATCAGTGCCATCAGTAATAATTGAATCCCCGCCTGCTGCTGCAGTGAGTTTCCGGTAATAAATAAAATTCCGGATGGGGTTATAAAATATATTGGCATTAATGGAAACATGCTCACCGGCAACTTCAATCCCTGCGTCAGTTTGAAAACTGGTTTCTGAACGTAAAGATTGTTCTCCATATTCATAACGGTTAGTTCCCTCATGCGCTCCATTACTGGCCAATTCAGGTATACCCGGCGCCCTGAAACCTCTGGCCAGGTTCAGTTTCAAGGTCACTATTTTACTGGCTTCCCATGCCAGCCCGGCACTACCTGAGATATTGGAAAAATCCTTGTGAAATCCGGCAAACTTGATATCAGATCCGTCAATTAACTGTTTTGAATCGATTGACCGGTTATCGAATCTTATCCCTCCGCTCAATGTAACCGGGTCAATTCTTTTTTGCGTGTAAACAAATCCACCGATATCAAGGAAGGAATATTCCGGGATCAGCTGTTCATTTCCTTTGTTCTTATTGGACTGTTGCATTCCATTTACACCGATAGTTGTTTTCCAGTTATTCTTTTCTGCAAGATGATATTGGAGGTTGTAATTGAAGGTGCCAAGGTCAAAGTAGAGACTTTTCTCCTCCGGAGCCAGCACATTTCCAAATTCCTGCCGCAGGTTCCGCTGGTAACCCAGCACCAGTGTGATCCTGTCTTTACCGACACGAAAGCTATTATCTATCGCGGTTTTGAAATGTCGTATTCTCTGGCGGGGTATAAAAGGATCGGTAGATGTAAAATCCGAATGTGTGGGAATAGCTTCATCCACCACTCCTCCATTATCGATCTCCTTTATAAACTGGCCTGTTGAAGCGTCACGGTCTCCTTCAATCAGTCCGAGTTTCTGATCAAACCTCGTTACATACAGGTGGGAATAACCCCAGTTCTTATTTAAACCGATATACCCTCCAAAATCCTTTTCATTGAATTTGGAGTTGAATACATATCCATCATATTTATTACGATAGTCGGCTGCCGCCTTATAAGATCCATTCAATCCCCAGATAAATCCTTTCTGGTTTCCATCAATAGCCGCGTGGAAATTCCGCTGGCGGTTATTGGTAAAATAACTGCTGGCAATATTTCCTTTTACCTGTCCTTCTTGTGCCGGAGCTATGGAGATCACGTTTACAACACCTGCCAATGCATCACTGCCATACATCAGGGAAGCAGGCCCCTTCAATACTTCTATCTTGGATACATTCTGCTCATCGATCTCAATGCCATGTTCATCACCCCATTGTTGTCCTTCCTGTCGTACCCCATCATTCACCACCAGCACACGGTTATATCCCAATCCGCGGATAAATGGTTTTGAAATAGCAGGGCCGGTAGAAACCTGGGACACTCCCGGTGTGTGAGATATATTATCAATCAGATTGGTAGCAATATTCCTGAATAAGTCTTCCCGTTTTATAATTGTTACCGGTATAGGAGTCCGTTTGGTTGAGGTAGCAGTGGATACACCGGTAACAGTGACTCCCTCGTTTTCGATAACAGATGATTGCAACTCGAAATCTTTCTGGGTAATTGTTGCCAGGTCAATGGTTTCAATCAGGGATGAATAGCCTAAATGGCTAACCTCCACCAGGTATTTACCGGCTGCAATTGCGGGAAAAGTAAAAGCACCTTCAGCATTAGTGGCTGTACCTGTTCGCAGATCGGGAAAATAAATGGTAGCACCTGTGAGCGGTTCCTGAGTTTTTGCATCAATAACCTTTCCTGTAAAAGTGATCTTTGTTTGCGCGAAAGTGGACCCAAAAAAGAGAATATGAATGAATATTAAAAATAGTTGTTTGCGTTTCATAATAATGAATTAAGCCTGAGCCTTCGGATTAGAATAAATAAATAATGGAGAATAAAGATTGCCTGTATGCAATCAGCAAATGATCAATCAGCAATTGATTGAAGGAGGGCCTCTGCGGGAGAAATGAAACGTGCGATAAGTATATACGTTGGAAGTATAGAAGCTGTATTGAGCAATGGGAGCCTGGAGCTGAGCTGCCAATTCAGGCTGTATGGACTCATCAAAAGGCATCAGGAAATCATCCACGCAACTACAGGCATAGTTGATATCCTTGTTCTTTTCATCCTGCTGGGAAGATGTGGGTGATTGTGTATGCAGCAGATTGTGCACCAGCAGACCTCCACCCATCTTTTGAGAAAAGACGGCCAGCATAAGGAATGCGGCCAGGCGCAGTATCAGGGAAGGCCTTTTCATGAGACTGCAAGGTAGGGAAAAATGCAACAATATTTCAAATAATAGGCGAAACTTAATGTGGAATTAAATTGGCCACAGAGGCCACAGAGGAAAACAGAGAGCCACAGAGATAATCTCTGTGGCTCTCCTCATCTCTGTGGCCCTCTGTGGACAAAAAAGATTTAATGCAAACTGTACCGCCAATTATCTCACCTTCTGCATGATTTATCTCACTTTCAACATCGGCCTCACCTGCTGTGTTTGTTCATTCTGCAACCTTGCATAATAAACGCCGGAAGGCAATGCGCCACTATTGAAATCAACCGTGAATTCGCCGGACTGAGTATATTCTTTATCAATTGGAGTCTGGATAACCCTGCCCAGCATATCAATGATTTGGATGAGCGTGTGTTTACCCTTTGTCTTGAATTTAATAGTTGTGGTCCCCGTAAATGGATTGGGATAATTGGTGATCAGTTGCTCTCCTGCTGTCTGGTTAGGATCATCTACTGCTCCAGTACAAGCCTTATTATCAACAATATTCAGGCTCTGGAAGTTTTTGAACAGGATCGTTTGCAAAGTTGTTGGCGGCACACAGAACCAGCGTTCCAATATGGAAGCATAAATACTTCTGAAATCATACTGGTGCGGAATATTATCATTTACTGATGCTCCGCCAGGGATACTCGGGTTAGTACCAGTTACACCTTGTACCGCTTTGGCGCCGAATATAAACATGGGAGCAGCAGCTCCATGGTCAGTTCCCATACTGGAGTTGGATTTGATACGACGTCCGAATTCCGAGAACGTCAAACCCATAACTCTATCCTGAATACCGAGGAATTGACAGTCGTCCATGAACGCTTTAACAGCATCAGATAATTCTTTCAATAATGATGCGTGAAAACCGAGTGAAGTATCAGCAGACTCCACCTGTGAAGAGTGGGTATCAAAGCCACCCATGCCTACCATATATATTCTCGTTTTCAATCCACCTTTTACCAGGCGGGCAACGATCTTCAACTGATCTGCCAGTGAATTATCCTGCGGATAAGCGCCCTGCTGCGGCACAGCCATTGCCGCTGCAATAATTCGCTGCGCAAAAGCATTCGTCTGGTTGGCGATTGTTCTGATATATGTCAACTCATGACCCATTGGCGTATTTGGTGCCGGGTCAAGTACATTATTAATAAGGTTATAAAAGCTGGTAGGATTGGTAATACTCATTCCCATATTGATAGAAGGGCCCTGCAAAGTCAGCGATGCAATTGATCCGATCTGAATAGCCAGCGGATCAGGCATGGTTGTATTGGGATATCCATCAGGGAAATTCGGATACTCTGTATTAAGATAACGACCCGCCCAACCGGTATTCACTACCTGGTCGGCATCTGATCCACTCATCCAGATATCTGTGGCGCGGAAATGCGAAAAGTTGGGTTGCGGATAACCTACCGACTGAACGATATTCAGTTTTTCCTGGTTATACAAGGCCTGCATCCCTGTCATTGCAGGGTGCAATCCTGTATTGGCATATCCATCCAGTTTAAGGATCTTATTTTGGGCAATAGCCACATTGCTTCTTGCATTGAAATAATCTCCATAGGTTGAAATGGGGATCACCATATTCAGTCCATCATTACCTCCACTCAGCTGAATGATCACCAGCACATGGTCCGTTTCAATAGCAGGATTCATCAGGGCGTGCATTAACGGAGAATGGGCATGAAATGCTTTCACCGTATAGCCATCCACCAGGGCAGGGAGAATAGCCGCTGCAGGTACACTATTTTTTAAGAATGATCTTCTGCGCATAAACGATTTTTAGGATAATTGGTATTCTGACAGATTCATTAAATACTGGTATAGGCTTTTAAGGCGGTTAGCAATAATCGCCGCAGTTGACATATTTGTTGGGTCCGCCATATAGGCATTCCAGGCATTAGTCCAGTAATAATCCTGTGTTTGTCCACTCAGCAAAATGGATTGCTTGAGGTTTTGTTTCATTGTATCCGATATTGGTACGCGATAGATCACCGCCAGGGTATCACTTAACAATGCATTGGGATCACCAGGATTTGGGAGGGTTTGCGTAAATGGTATTGGATCGATGATGATCTTTTTCATATTCCGTGTAAAACCATTCATGATCATGATATCCGTAAACTGATTGCGCTTGGGCAACGTATCATGATTGATCCAGATCTCGTGGAAGGCGGGCTCCTGGTAATAAGCGGGCCAGCCGGATACGTTAGGCGGGTCACCAATATTCTGTCCCATGGTATCCATCCAGTCTGCGATATAGCGCCACATATTATAGGTGTCCTGGTATTCCGATGCTACAGGAGGGAACGCCACCTTGAATTCACGCATGCAACCGATCACCTGGTCAACCGGGCTCTTGATCATACAGCCCTGGTTAAGCACATCAAAGAAGTGCTCACTTTTGAAAAGGGCTGATAATACCGGTTTGATGTCGTAATTGGAAGTGCGGAAAATAGCAGCCAAAGGTTCAATCACATTAGCCTCTGCTGCTGCATCAATAGTATAATAGATAAACCAGCGGTATAGGGAACGACAGATATATTTTGATACTTCATCCTTGGCAAAGATCATATTGATCAGGTCATCTGTCTCCAATGCCCCATTCGCACCTGCCTGTCCGGTGATTGTTGCTCCACCAAAGTAACTCGAGAAGCTTTTATTATTGGAATCATGATTGGCAGGATCAAAAGTTGTGAGTGCCGTTGTGGGACTGATCCGCCAGCCGGTCAAAATTCTTGCTGCCTTGCGCACATCATCTTCGGTATAGGCTACAGTTGGACCTTTTCCCAGCGTAAACAGTTCCATTAATTCACGGGCATAGTTCTCATCTGGTGCTGAAGCAGAATTCAGGTAACCGTTCAGATAGATCAGCATTCCCGGATCAGTTGTTACATCTTTCACCAGTGTTTTGAAATTTCCCAGTCCACCAGTACGCAGGAGATTATTATGCCTGTAAATAAAATGGCCCAGGCCAATAGTATTGGTCTCCGTACCAAAATGATCAGCCCAGAATAAAGTGATCTTTTCACGGATACTTCTGTCCTGGTTAAGCATTACACCAGCCCACCAATGTTTAAAGGACATACGACGGCCTTCATTGATATCCTCGTCTTCTGTCACATTGTTGACCCAGGTAGTTCCTGGAGGTGCACCGGGATCAGGTACATCTTCACTATAATCATTTAAGGGAGGTGTTGGCAATGCAGCCACCGGATTCAGCAATTCATTTACGGCCTGGTCCATAGTACGCGCGGCGAAATAATCAATATCAGCTTTGGTGCTGCCAAACATAATACGCTTGAGCAGGTGCTGTACTTCATTACGTGTCCAGGGACCAGTATACGGGGTTAATCCAGATTGTGTGCGGAAATTTTGCGCGGAACGGATAGCAGGTGCTTTCTTTCTCCGGGCAGTGAGAAAATCGCGTCTGTCCATAGGTAGAGTTTTGGCGTAGATCGTTTTTCCTTGGTTTGAAATTATCATCCCTCCTTAACAAATATCAAGCCCCAGTTCAGGTAATAGGGAAAATTCATGGATGAAATAGTAATAACCACATGTTAGTGCAATTCAAATCAATGAATTGTTGTTCCAAAGGCCATCCAAAAAAGAATTTGGAGTATTCATTAATTATTCTACATTTGTAGAACACAATAACAAATTGTAGAACATGGCACTCTCCAAAGGCGAAGAACAGCTGATGAATTATATCTGGAAACTGGAAAAAGGGTTTTTAAAGGATCTGGTGGAATGCTACCCTGATCCCAAGCCGGCAAGCACTACCGTGGCCACACTATTAAAAAGGATGAGTGATAAAGGATATGTAGGCCACACGCTGTATGGGAATTCAAGGGAATATCATCCTTTAATTAAAAAGGAGGATTATTTCTCTAATAAGATGACAGGAATGATCAAAAATCATTTCGATGATTCAGTATCCCAATTTGCATCCTTTTTTACCAGCGCAAGCAATCTTACAAAAACACAACTGGAAGAATTGAAAAAGATCATTGATCAGGAAATTAAAAAAAGGAAAAAATGATTGCTTATCTTTTGAAATCACTGATTTCCTCAGGCCTGTTCTTATTGGCCTATGTTCTTTTCCTGGAAAAAGAAAAGATGCACCGGTTCAACCGGTTCTACCTGCTGTTTGCATTATTATTTTCCATTGTTGTACCTTTTCTATCCATCCATTCCTATTCATCAACACTGGCCCCCATAAGCAACAGCTACCAGTTAATAGAAGAAAATTTATCCAGGGCTGATGTACTCCCACAACCGATGAAAAATACCTCTTCCATGACTTACCTTTTGCTATTGTTCTATGGCGGCATCAGCCTCTTTTTATTTCTCCGGTTACTGTATATACTTTATGGGTTTTATTCCGTTGTCAGCAAAAACCGTAAGGTTCCTGTAACGCACGCAAAACTGGTTTTATTAGACAATCCGGTTTCACCTCATACTTTCCTTCATTATATTTTTCTCTCAAAGGATGATTATATCCGGCAAACAATAGAACCGGAAATCATTGCCCACGAAACTGCACATGTAAAACAGAGACATTCATTGGATATCCTGTTACTTGAACTGATACTGGTATTCTGCTGGTTCAATCCTTTGTTGCTCCTTTACCGCAAAGCCATCCAGCTTAACCATGAATACCTGGCTGATGATGCAGTGATAAAACCGAAAGATGATATTTCTTCCTACCAATACCTTTTAATTAATAGGGCAGTAATTAACAGCACAGCATTGCTGCCAAGCCATTTCAATTTTCTCACAATCAAAAAAAGACTAACCATGATGACAAAAACAACCTCACGCAAAAAGGCCCTGCTTATTCAATGGGCCATTGCACCAGCCATCACCGGACTTGCCCTGTCCTTTTGTATTGATTCCATCGCACAGGAAAAGGGGTTTAAATCCATCCCCGAGGTGCAGATTAAGGAATATACTGTTGAGGGCGTATCACCTGAATTAATAAAGGAATATGAGGATATAGTCAACAAGCACAAATCTGTAAATTCAAAGGGCGTAATTGTGTTTAAAATTTTTTTGAAAGAGGAACGTGATCGGTTGGAGACCATTTTCAAGTTAATGAGTCGTGATCAACAGAAAAATTCATCTATGAGCTTTGTTCCTCCACCTAAACCGTTGCCCAAAATAGTGCCTACAACTAAACAAATGAAAGATTTTACCGATCCAAAAAACTATGGCGTGTGGATCGATAATAAGAAGGTTAGCAATGAAGAATTAAAAAAATACAAAGCGTCGGATTTTTCCAACGTGTTTATTAGTCGCCTTTATGGAAAAGCCCGAAGCAGTGTGACTTATAATTTTCAGGTGAACCTTCTGACCAACAAAGCGTACCAGGAGGAATATCAGCGGGCCATTAACGATAAGCGATATGTAATGATGTTCAAATGGAACAATGCCGGTGCACCGCTGCCGGAAGATGTATTTAAAGAATAACCAGAAAGATTTCTGTTCCGTCTATCTTTGCACCATGAACAATGTAAAGATCCTCGGAACAGAAATCCTTTCCAACAACTGGTATAAGCTAAAGAAAATCACTTACGAATTCACTGATAAAGACGGACAGGTAAAAGTTCAGCACCGGGAAGCGTACGACAGAGGTAATGGCGCTACCATTCTTCTCTATAATAAAAACAACAAGACTGTTATTCTTACCAGGCAGTTCCGTCTCCCTACCTTCATTAATGGTAATGCTGATGGCATGATGATAGAAGCCTGCGCCGGCTTACTGGATAAAGACAATCCTGATGTTGCAATCAGGCGTGAAACAGAAGAAGAGACGGGTTACAAGATAACTGATGTGAAAAAGATCTTTGAAGCCTACATGTCGCCTGGATCTGTAACTGAGATCCTTTATTTTTTCGTCGCGGAATACAGCAAGGCAATGAAAGTAAGTGAAGGTGGCGGTGTTGAACATGAGCAGGAACAGATTGAAGTGCTTGAGCTCACCCTTGATAAAGCCATGCAAATGATCTCCACCGGAGAAATAAAAGATGGAAAGACCATTATGCTGCTGCAATATGCCAAATTGAATAAACTAGTGGAATAAACTTAGCTGATATTCTCAATGATCCCTGCAATACCCTGCCCTCCGCCAACACAGGCAGTAACCATTCCATATTTCTTGTTCAATCGTTTCATATCATTAAGCACCTGGATGGTTAGCTTGGCGCCAGTACACCCCAATGGATGACCCAATGCAATTGCCCCGCCATTAATATTTACACGTGCAGGATCCAGGCCGGCCTCACGGATAACAGCCAATGCCTGAGAAGCAAACGCTTCATTCAGTTCAATGAGATCAATATCAGAGAGATTCATATTGGCCTGCTTCAACGCTTTGGGAATTGCTGCAACAGGTCCAATTCCCATGATCCTGGGATGAACACCGGCAGACACACAGGAAACTAACCGGCCAATCGGTTTCAACTTTAATTCATTCATCATGCGTTCACTCATCACAATCACAAATGCAGAACCATCAGAAGTCTGGGAAGAATTTCCTGCCGTAACACAGCCACCGGCAGCAAATGCAGGTTTCAATTTTGCCAATGCTTCCATTGATGTATCAGCTCTTGGACCCTCATCCGTATCAACCACGTAATTTCTTTTTTGCTTCTTTCCTTTACTATCCAGATAAACTTCATCTACCGTTATGGGAAGTATGCCACTTTTGAAATATCCATTCTTGATGGCATTGATCGCTTTCTGGTGAGAGTTATAGGAAAACTGGTCCTGGTCTTCGCGACTAACCTTATATTCTTTGGCAACCGCTTCTGCTGTGAGGCCCATGCTCAGGTAATAATCCGGTTCATCCTTTGCAATGGAATAAGCCGGTACGGGTTTCCATCCCGCTGTGGGGACCATGCTCATGCTTTCAGTTCCTCCCGCTACTATACAATCAGCCAACCCCATCCTGATCTTTGCAGTAGCAATAGCAATGGTCTCCAATCCGGATGCACAATACCTGTTTACCGTCATGCCCGGCACATCAAAACCCAGGGCCCTGGCAGCAATGATCCTTCCCACCTGTAATCCCTGTTCAGCTTCGGGCACTGCATTTCCAACAATCACATCATCCACCCGCTTTGGTTCCAGTTGAGGAACTGAAGCCACCAGTGATTTAATCACTTCCACGGCAAGGTCATCCGGCCGAAAAAAACGCAAGCCGCCTCTTTTTGCTTTACCAACTGCTGTACGGTAACCAGCCACGATATATGCTTCCATGAGATTTGATTTACAGTTTGTCTACTATAATAACAATAAAAACTGATGGTTGTTTATGCAACTTTCAATATCAAATTTACAACCTGAAGCCTGAGTTACAAAATGCGGTTAAGCTATCTTCGCGGCTGATATGTATAAGTACCTCCGGAAGATCCTGTTTCTTTTCCCAACTGAAGGCGTGCATTATTTTTCAATGAATTGCATGAAGGTTTTGTGCAGCCTTGGCCTGGGCAGGGTCATACTTTTTCCACTTTTCAGACCCCGGGCGGAAGGCCAATGGCAAATTGCCGGGATTGAAGTGAGCAATCCGGTGGGTCTGGGCGCCGGATTTGACAAAAATGCCCGCTATCTCAGGGAACTGGAGTGCCTGGGTTTTGGATTTGTTGAAATCGGAACGGTTACACCCCTTCCCCAGGCTGGTAATGATAAACCGCGGTTGTTCCGTTTACCGGAAGACAATGCACTGATCAACCGGATGGGATTTAACAATGATGGAGTAAGACATATCGTTCAGCGGTTGCAAAAATGGAGGGAGAGAAACAAAAACACCCGCCTGATCGTGGGTGGAAATATTGGCAAGAATAAGGTCACCCCAAATGAAGATGCCTGGAAAGACTATGAAACCTGTTTCAAGGAATTGCATCCCTGGGTGGATTATTTTGTGGTGAATGTCAGCAGTCCCAATACACCGGGTCTGCGTGAGTTGCAGGAAAAAGAGTCGCTCCGAAAAATTTTATTGCATCTGCAAATGATCAATAATGGCAAAGCACAATCCAAACCCATATTCCTCAAGATCGCTCCTGATCTTACCAAAGAACAGGTGGATGATGTGATCGATCTTGCCCTGGAGATAAAACTGGACGGCATTGTGGCTGCCAACACAACCATCAGCAGGGATGAACTGGTAACAGATTCACCAAAACTGGCAATGATTGGTGCAGGCGGACTGAGCGGCAGGCCTCTGCGGCAAAAAAGCACGGAAATTGTAAGGTATATCAATGACCGAACTGGTGGGCAGGTTCCCCTGATCGCTTCCGGTGGCATATTCACTGGTGAAGATGCTATTGAAAAACTCAGGGCTGGGGCGTCACTGGTACAGGTTTGGACAGGATTTATTTATGAAGGGCCTTCCATTGTGAAGAATATTTGCAGAACATTATCAGGGACAGGCATTCAAAACAACAACAATTAATTTTCAACATTCAGAATAAATGGAGCATCTTTTTACGTCGGAAAGTATTATCAGCTTTATTGTCCTTGTTATCCTTGAAATCGTTTTAGGTATAGACAATGTGATCTTTGTTAGTATTATCATGAACCGCCTGCCCAAAAAAGACCAACCCAGGTCAAGGCGTTTCTGGATGATAGCCGGAATAATTGTAAGAAGTCTTTTGTTACTGGCACTTGGATGGCTGCTGTCACAAAAAGGAAAAGCCATATTCAGCATTGGTAGTAAAGGATTTGATCTGGCGAGTATCGTAATGCTGGGAGGAGGTCTCTTCCTCATTTATAAATCAGTAAGAGAGATCCACCATAAACTGGAAGGTGAAGACCCAAATGCAGTTAGTTTGGGACAAAAACCGCTGAGCCTCGGCAGAGCAATGGTACAGATCCTTATCATTGACGCTGTGTTTTCATTTGATAGCATTCTTACCGCTGGCGGTACAGCCGAGCACGTGGAGATCATGATTGCTGCAGTAGTCATTGCCATGATTGTAATGTTTTTATTCAGCCCCAGAATTTCCTCCTTCATTCATAAACATCCAACGCTTAAAATGCTGGCACTTTCCTTCCTGGTCATGATCGGACTTAGCCTGGTAATTGAAGGATGGGATTCTGATAAGGCGCACGATCTGCACCTCAAAAATTATATTTATTTCGGGATGGCCTTTTCCTTTATCGTTGAAATTCTCAATATGGTTATGCGCAAGCGCATGGCCAAAAGAAGAGTGGTGGAATTAAATGAGCCAAGGTTGAAGGATGAAGACGATGGTAAGCATTACTCAGACCAGGCGCATTAACACAGCGGCAGCAACACCAGCTGTTTCAGCACGCAGCCGGGTATCCCCCAGGGCAACAGGTATAAAATGATTCTGAATGGCGAAATCAACTTCTTCGGGAGTGAAATCTCCTTCTGGGCCAATCAGTATGATCTGTGATTTTAATGATTCATTGATAAGATCACTTAAATTCCTCTTTTCCGATTCAATACAATGAGCAATGAATTTCTGATCACAGCGGACTACCTCCTGCTGGGCAAACAGTAATTCATATCCAATTGGCTCATGTAATACAGGGAGCCAAACCTGCCGGGATTGCAATAAAGCGCTGATCAGAATGGTTTTCATCCTGTCAGTCCTGAATTTTTGCCGCACTGTACGATTACAGGATACTGGTATGATCTCATTGATTCCGAGTTCAGCTGCTTTTTCAAGGAACCATTCAAACCGGCTGTTATTCTTCAATGGAGAAATACCAATAGCCAGATGCCTGGATGGAGGAGGAAGAGATTCTGAGTGGGTGATCCGTACAGTACAATGTTTTTTGTGATTGTCTTCAATGGAAGCAGTGAAGAGATTGCCTTTACCATCAGTAAGGTGCAGGGCATCGCCTTTTTTCATGCGTAATACCTGCACTATGTGCCGGGAGGTATCTTCATCAAGCGGTGTAAGTTTATCGGAAGGCGAGTATTGGGAAATATAGAAAAAGGGAATCTGCATACTATCCTCTCCAATTTCTATTTATTAAAAAGGGTCCTCATCATCCGCAATATCATTCATGCGGCTGCCGGTCTGAATGTATAGTTTGGTATCGCCACCGCCGCCGGATTCATCAATAGGTTTCCAGCTGCCGCCCGGCAGTCCAATACCACTATAGGGATCTTCATCCCAATTGGTAAATTTCTGTATATGCAGTAAGGCTTTCAATTTGACTGTATCCAGCATACCATTCCGGTGCTTGGCGATCTTTACTTCGGTAAGTCCTTTAATGTTGTCACCTTCAGCACTGGTGGTCACATCATAATATTCAGGACGATAAAGGAACATTACCATGTCCGCATCCTGTTCAATAGCTCCTGATTCACGCAAGTCACTCAACTGCGGTACGCGGCTGCCATCCTTTGCACCTCTCTGTTCAACCGCACGGCTTAACTGGGAAAGTGCGATGATGGGAACATTCAACTCTTTTGCAAGTGCTTTCAGGTTCCGGGAAATATTACTGATCTCCTGCTCACGGTTACCATTGCGATTTTCACCGGTACCACTCATCAACTGAAGATAGTCAATGATGATCATCCCGATATTGTGCTTATTTTTTAAACGACGGCATTTTGCCCTCAATTCAAAAATATTCAAAGCGGGAGTGTCATCTATAAAAAGCGGAGCTTGTGCAAGGCGCTGAATACCTCTTGCATAAAGCTGTTTCATTTCATGTTCTTCCAGCTTACCTCTTGCAATCTTTTCCAGCCATATTTCACTTTCAGCAGCCAGGATACGTTGTACCAGCTGGCCTGCGCTCATTTCAAGTGAGAATAAGGCAACAGGAGTAGGCTTTGTAGGGCTCATGGCTGCATTCCTGGCGAGGTTCAACGCAAAGGCTGTTTTACCCACCGCAGGGCGGGCTGCAAGAATGATAAGGTCAGTATTTTGCCAACCGTAGGTGATCCTGTCCAGATGAGTAAATCCGCTGGGCACACCTGTTACATCTTCATTTTTATGACGCAGGTCTTCAATCCGCTGAATGGTTTTCACCAATACGGAGTCAATGGTATCAAAATTCTTGCGAAGGTGATTATTGGTGATCTCAAACAACTTGCTTTCTGCATCATCCAGGAGATCAAATACATCAGTTGAATCCTCATAGGCATCGCCGATGATCTCCCCGCTGATACGGATCAGTTCACGCTGAATGAATTTCTGAAGAATGATGCGGGAATGTGCTTCTATGTTGGCAGAAGAAACAACTGCATTGGTGAGGCGGGTCACATAATAAGGACCCCCTACCATTTCCAACTCTTCTTTGGAACGAAGTTCTTCCGCTACAGTTAAAATATCGATGGGCTGGCTTTTATTGGCCAGGCTTTGCATGGCCATGAAGATGCGCTGGTGCGCTTCAACGTAAAAACATTCAGGTTTTAATATCTCTACAATGGTATCAAATGCGCTTTTTTCCAGCAAAACGGCTCCCAGCACGGCTTCTTCGAGGTCTTTAGCCTGCGGTGGTACTTTTCCATAAACCATTGTGCTGAGATCAACCTGGGTTTTCCTTCTTTTGCGGTCCTTGTTTAAGTTCGTAAGATCCATGTTCGTTTGTAGCGATAAAAATTTTAAACCATTAGTTATTCACCAATGACCGTTGGGTTTCTCGTCTTTTCGTCATCCCTGACGAGGCTGAAATTACCGTCTTGTTTTAAGAAAAGGTTATCTCTTTATTATCGTAATGTGTCCAGCAGTCTGAAAAGCGAAATAAAGCACAAAACCCTTTTTATAAAAATTTTTCTTTCTGCACCTTTTTTCACCAGCTAACTTCAGGGTTATCCACATGACCTCTTTCTTTCAAATAATTATTCATTGAATTGATCAATGAATTGAAAAAATCCCTACATCTATTTCCAGCATCGTCCAATGAGTAATTTACTGAATTAATGCAAGAGTTCCTATAAAAAAATATTCAATCCGGTGGATATCTTTTGATGTATTGAATGCCAATAAAGGATGAGTGGCACAATAATTCGATATGTTATAGAGTTATAAACAAAGCTCTTTTACCATTACCCAGCTGCCTTACTGCGATTGTTTAACAACTAAAAACGCTGATATGGAAACGTTTAAATCCGGCAGCCACCCCCGCCCTGTTATATCACAGGCGGAAAATAATACCACCCTATGGATCGGCCATCTTCTTTCCAGCACATTGGGATCCTAAGCTTAGAATTCCACGTGGACAAGTTGTCGCG